>Ga0302324_100002618_pt1 | contig 41287 bp, 35 predicted proteins | sample Palsa_T0_1_FD_201949 | JGI IMG/M metagenome (GOLD analysis project Ga0302324, IMG submission 201949) | Peat permafrost microbial communities from Stordalen Mire near Abisko, Sweden - Palsa_T0_1 | ecosystem: Environmental > Terrestrial > Soil > Palsa > Peat permafrost | place: Sweden: Abisko...
CGGGGGGCAGGGCATCGGCAGGGCGACATCGATCAAGTTCGCCCAGGAAGGCGCCAAAGTCGCGGTTTGTGATATCAATATGACGTCGGTGGCGGAGACGCTCGTCCAGATCCGGGCATTCGGCGGTGAGGCCCTCGGGTTCCAGGTCGACGTGACCGACAAGCAGTCCATCGCGCGCATGGTGGAGAGCGTGATGTTCGCCTGGCAGCGTATCGACACCCTGGTCAACAACGCCGGCATCGTCCAGGACGCCCGGTTGAGCAAGATGACCGACGACCAGTTCGAGCGCGTGATCGACGTCAATCTCAAGGGTGTCTACAACTGCACTAAGGCCGTGGTCGACATCATGCTGCGGCAGAACTCGGGCTGCATCCTCAACGCGTCGTCGATCGTCGGGCTGTACGGCAATTTCGGGCAGACCAACTACGCGGCGACGAAGTTCGGCGTCATCGGCATGGTCAAGACCTGGGCACGCGAGCTCGGCAGCAAGGGCATCCGCGCCAACGCGATCTGTCCCGGTTTCATTGCAACGACCATACTCGACTCGATACCGGAGAAGGTCCTGCGCTCGATCGAGGAAAAAGTGCCGATGGGCCGCCTGGGTCGGCCGGAAGAGATTGCCAACACCTACGCCTGGCTCGCTTCCGACGAGGCGAGTTACATCAACGGCGCAGTGATCGAAGTTTCCGGCGGCGTGACGCTCTAGCGTCGTGACTGAACGCGTCGACGCTTGAGCGGCGGCGGCGCGCGCGGTAGCATTGGCGCGCTTGCCGCATCTCCTACGGTCAGGAATCCGCTCATGCGCCCCAGCCTGCTTTTCATCTTCCTGTTCTTTTGCGCAGCGCTGACAGCGAACCCAGCGCGCGCGCTGGACAAGGTCAACCCCTATATCTGTCCCACGACCGCGACCGGCAGCGGCCTCGACTGCTTTCTTGAGGCAGTGCCGCAGACTTACACGATGTGCCGGCAGATCAAGAGCATTGAAATCCTCGAGTACGGCATAGACGCTGCGCAGGAAGGCGTCAACGGCGCCAAGACCGAGTCCTGCGTCGACAAGCACAAGCTATTGATTGTGCGCCCGTACCAGGCAGCGCTGCGCGAATCGGCGCAGAACAAGGAAATCGTCGTGAGCCTGCGCAAGCTCTATGACTTTTGGCTCGACAGCCTGGCGAAGCTCGTGCCTACGCAAGGCGAGGCCAACGCCACCTACAAGCTACGTGTCGACACCCCGTATGCCAGCTTCGCTGAGCAGATCGGGGCGATTCGCGCCCTGGCGGCCGCGCCAGTCAAACCGGCCGCCAAGCCGGTGTCCAAGGCGAAGAAATCGAGCCCTTGACGGCCACGCCGTACGCTGCGGCGCAGCGGGAGGGCGCCGCGGTGAGCCCCAAGGGGGCCGTTGACTTAGCAGCCGTATTCGCCGCCGACGGTGCGCTCGCGCGCGCCCTTCCGGCTTATCGCTTTCGCACCCAGCAACTGGCGATGGCCGAGGCGGTTGCCCAGGCGATCGCCGAGCGCGCGCCGCTGCTTGCCGAAGCCGGCACCGGTACCGGCAAGACCTTCGCCTACGTCGTCCCGGCGCTGCTTTCCGGAGGCAAGGTTATCGTTTCGACCGGTACCAAGACGCTGCAGGACCAGCTCTTCGCGCGCGACCTGCCGCTGGTTCGCGACGCGCTGAAGGTTCCGCTCACCGTAGCCCTGCTCAAGGGACGCGCCAATTACGTCTGCCATTACCACCTCGGGCGGGCGCGGCAAGCCGATAGCTTCACCTCGCGCGCCGACGCCGGCTATCTCGGCCGCATCGAGTCGTTCGCGCGCACCTCGGTCAGCGGCGACAAGGCCGAGCTCACGACCGTCCCCGACACCGCCGCCATCTGGGCCCAAGTGACGTCCACCCGCGACAACTGCCTGGGCGGGGAATGCCCGCATTACGGCGAGTGCTTCGTCATGCGCGCGCGCAAGGAGGCACTCGCGGCCGACATCGTGGTCATCAATCACCATCTTTTCTTCGCCGATGTGGTGCTCAAGGACGAAGGTCTCTCGGAGCTGCTGCCGACCTGCAATACCGTGATCCTCGACGAGGCGCACCAGTTGCCCGACACCGCGACGTTATTCTTCGGCGAAGAGCTTGCTGCCGGCCAACTGGCCGAACTCGCGCGCGACGCGGAACTCGAGAGTCTGAAGATCGCACGCGACTACGCGCCATTGCCCGACGCCGCCCAAGTCCTGCTGCAGGCGCTGCGCCGCGTGCGCCTGGCTGCCGGCGACGTGCCGGGCAAGTGGTCGCACGCCGACGCCATGCGACGACCGGACCTGGTCGCCGCGCTCGATGCCCTGGCGGCGGCACTCGATGGCCTCGCCGCCGAACTCGCTCTCCAGTCGGAACGCAGCGACGAGCTGGCGCAATGCGCGAACCGCACGCGCGAGGTCGTGGAGCGCCTGGCGCGCTGGCGCGATCGCGATGATCCGGACTGGATCCGCTGGATCGACGTCAGCACACGCGGCTGGCAGCTTCATGCTTCGCCGCTATCGATCGCCGAAATCTTCGCCCGCCAGGTCGCCGATACGGCGCGCGCGTGGATCTTCACTTCGGCAACGCTGGCCGTCGGCGGTGACTTCACGCACTTTCAGCGCGAGCTCGGTCTCGAGCACGCGGCGACCGGATGCTGGGACAGTCCTTTCAATTACGCTGAGCAGGCCCTGCTCTATCTTCCGCGCAATCTGCCGGAGCCGAACAGCTTCGAGCACACCGATGCCGTGGTCGCCGCGGCGCTGCCGGTGCTCAAGGCCAGCGCGGGCCGTGCATTCCTGTTGTTCACCACGCTGCGCGCGCTCGGCCGCGCCCGCGAGGGCCTTGCCGCGGCGCTGGCGCGCGAAGGTCTCGACTACCCGCTGCTGGTGCAGGGCGAAGGTTCGCGCAGTGAATTGCTGTCGCGCTTTCGCCAGCTGGGCAATGCGGTGCTGCTTGGCTCGCAGAGTTTCTGGGAGGGTGTCGACGTGCAGGGCGAGGCGCTGTCGGTGGTCATCATCGACAAGCTGCCTTTCGCGCCGCCCGATGATCCGCTGTTCGCGGCGCGACTGGAACGCATTGCGCGTCAGGGCGGCAATGCGTTTCTCGATTATCAGTTACCGCAAGCGGCCATCAGCTTGAAGCAGGGGGCCGGTCGCCTGATCCGCTCCGAATCGGATCGTGGGGTGCTGATGATCTGCGACCGCCGCCTCGCCGACAAGCCCTACGGCCGCCGCATCCTCGGCGCCCTGCCACCGATGCGCAGAACGCGGGAGCTAGCCGACGTGGTCGCGTTCTTCGCCCAGCCCGGCTAACCGCGCGCCATCGCAAGCGCCTCGGACCGTCACCAGAACTGCCACCACGGCTTCGAATCGGGGACCGACCCGGGCGGGAGCAAGACGTCCTGCGACGGAATCAAGGCTGGCTTCGGTACCCAGAACTTCCACCACGGCCTGGCGATACCCGAGTAGTACTTGCCGTTGGGGAACGATTGCTTGAGCACGCGCTGCGCATCGTCCTCAAGCTGCGGCAGGTCGAGCTTGCCGTAGCTCAAGACCATGATAATCAGCGCGTCCTCGTTGGCCGGTGTCTGCGGAAAGTTGACCAGCGATTGCGTCGCCCGGTTCGCCGCTGCCAGGTAGGCGCCGCGTCGGTAGTAATAGTCGGCGACATGCACCTCGTAGCTTGACAGCGCGTTGGTCAGATAGCGCATGCGCTCGCGCGCGTCCGGCGCGTACTTGCTGTCGGGGAAGCGGGTCGTCAGATCCTTGAATGCGGCATACGATTCCCGGGCCATCTTCGGATCGCGCTCGGAGAGATCCTGCTCCACGATGTAGCCAAAAATTCCCTGGTCCTCGCGGAAGTTCACCACGCCCTTCAGATAATAGGCGTAGTCGACGTTGGGATGGTTGGGATAGGTGCGAATGAACCGGTCGCAGGCGGCGATCGCGGTTGCCGTTTCGCCCTGGCGATAATTGGCGTACGCGCCCTCCAGGATGGCCTGTTGCGCGTAAACGCCATAGGGAAAGCGGCCTTCGAGGGTGTCGTAGAGCTTGATTGCCCGGCTATAATTGCCGGTCGTCAACATCGTATGCGCCTCATTGTAGAGACGCTCGGCCGACCAGCCCGCGGTTTCGTCCTTGACGTCGGGAAGAAGGTCGCACGCGGTCACGCAAAGCACGAGCATGATCGCGACGACGAATCTTGTTCCCAACAACGACTTTCTCAACATGGTTCCAACTCCGGCGGGACCGGCGAATTATACCCCAGCGACTACGGCCTCCCCGGCACGGCACGAATTCACAATCGCTGCCGATCTCGTTGGATTGCGCCTCGATCAGGCCTTGGCGCGGCTCATGCCTGAGCACTCGCGCAGCCGCATCCGCACATGGATCGATGCTGGTCGCGTCAGCGTCAGCGGCGAGACCGGCGCAGCCAAACGCAAGCTCTACGGTGGCGAACGTGTCGTCGTCTCTCCTCTGGCCGACCCGCGCGCGACGGCCTTCGTCGCGCAACCGTTGCCGCTCTCGATCGTGTACGAAGATGACGCGCTGCTCGTGGTCGACAAGCCCGCAGGTCTGGTTGTCCATCCCGGCAGCGGCAACTGGGACGGCACGCTTGCCAACGCATTGCTGCATCACGCGCCGCAACTCGGCGCCGTTGCACGTGCCGGCATCGTGCATCGACTCGACAAGGACACGAGCGGACTGCTCGTGGTGGCCAAGACCGCGACGGCGCAGACCGATCTTGTCCGGCAGTTACAGGCGCGCACCGTGCGACGCGAATACCTGGCACTCGTCCAGGGCACGGTCGCGCGCGGCGGCCGGATCGACGCCCCGCTCGGCCGCCACCCGGTCAAGCGCACGTCGATGGCTGTCGTCGCCGCAGGCAAGCCTGCGGTTACCCACTACGAGGTGCGTGAACGCTTCGAGGCGTCCACGCTGCTGTCGTGCCGCCTCGAAACCGGCCGCACGCACCAGATTCGCGTGCACCTGGCGTCGTTGAAGTATCCCCTCGTCGGCGATCGCACCTACGGTCGGCGGCACGGCATCGCTTTTCGGCGCCAGGCGCTGCATGCCTGGCGGCTCGCGCTTGTGCATCCGGTCACGCGCGAACTGGTGCAGTGGGAGTCGCCGTTGCCTGACGATTTCGCGGCGCTGCTCGCGTCCTTGCGCGAACCCGCATGAGGTCGCGCCGTGGTTGAGAGCGCGCTCGGCGCGGGCGTGGTGGCCGCGGGACTCGATTGGATCGTCCCCGACTGGCCTGCCGCGACGCGCATCTGCGCCCTGTCGACCACGCGCAACGGGCGCGCCGGTGCAGCATTCGATGCGGCGCGCGATCAGCCGCCGTTCGCGTCCGCACGCGAGGAACTGATGCGCTGGCTTCCGGCCGAGCCGATCTGGCTCGCCCAGGTCCATGGCACGGCAATCTGCGACGCCGATCAGGCGCGTGTGCGCGCGGCATCCGACCTGCCGGTCGCCGATGCGGCGGTGGCTCGCGTCCCTGGCGTTGTCTGTGTCGTGCGCTCCGCTGATTGCCTCCCCGTCCTGATGTGCGATCGCCAGGGGCGCGTCGTCGCCGCTGCGCACGCCGGCTGGCGCGGGCTTGCGGCGGGGGTGCTCGAAGCGACGCTTGTCGCGATGCGTGCCGCGCCGACGGACGTTTGCGTCTGGCTGGGACCGGCCATCGGACCGCGGGCATTCGAGGTCGGCGCCGATGTGCTCGACGCGCACTGTGCCGCCGATCCGGGTGCGGCCGAGTACTTTCAGCCGCTGCGTTCCGGCAAATGGTTCGCCGATCTGTACGCGTTGGCGCGGCGGCGGCTGGCTCGAGTGGGTGTCACGACGATTCATGGCGGCGGCCGTTGCACGCTGACCGAGCGCGAAACCTTTCATTCCTATCGCCGCGACGGCGCTACCGCAGGGCGCATGGCGACACTAATCTGGATCGCGGGAACGTGACCGGTTTGCGGCGACCGCACGCGCGCCGCGCGCGATGCCTCACGCTCCGTTTGTGCGCGGCAGGATGAGTCGCTACACTGGGACGCGACGCGAAAGCGATGGCGATGGAAGAAAAAACGCCCGGAAATGACTGGGCCGAGCTCGTCTCAGAATGGCAGGCGATGAGCCGGCAATGGCTGCAGTGGTGGTCGCCCGGCGATGCGACGACCCTGCCCGCCGCCATGCCCCTCGAGTGGGGTAACGCCGCGCTCTCGGCCTTCGCGCCGGATGGCGCATGGATCGATCCGGTGGCCGCGGCGGAACTCACCGAACGTTACAACGTTCGTCTCGAAGCGCTTTGGCAACGTGCGCTCGCTGGGGAGGCCGTGCCCGCATCCGAAACCGGCGCGGCGGCGCACATCCGGGATCGCCGTTTCGGCGCCAAGGAATGGCGCGAACAGCCGTTCTTCGCGTGGCTCAGGGACGGTTATCTGCTCTACGCAGACTACGTGCGCGAGCTCGCCGCGCTGGCGCAAGGCGATGCCGGCGCGAAGAAGCGCCTGCGCTTCCTCGCGCAGCAGTACGCGGATGCCATCGCGCCGTCGAACTTCCTCGCTACCAATCCCGAGGCACTCAAGCTCGCACTGGAGTCGGGTGGCGCAAGCGTTGCGCAGGGATTCGCCAACCTGATCGGTGACGCGCAGCGCGGCCGCATCGCCATGACTGACGAATCGGCATTCACGGTCGGTGGCAACCTCGCCTGTGCGCCCGGCAGCGTCGTCTACCGCAACGAGCTCATCGAACTCATCCAGTATGCGCCGGCGACCGCCGAGGTCCACAAGCGGCCGCTGCTCATCGTGCCTCCGTGCATCAACAAGTACTACATTCTCGATCTGCGCCCGGAGAACTCGTTCGTCCGGCACATCGTCGCGGCAGGACACACCGCTTTCATGGTTTCCTGGCGCAATATCCCGACCTCGCTCGGCCACTTCACCTGGGACGACTATCTCGAGCACGGTGTGCTGCGCGCGATTGCCCTCGCGCGCCAGATCTCCGGCAGCAGGACGGTCAACGCGTTGGGCTTCTGCGTCGGCGGGACACTGCTCGCCTGCGCGCTCGCTGTGCTCGCCGCGCGACGCGAGCAGGCAGTCGCCAGTGCCACGTTCCTCACCACCCTGCTCGACTTCGAGGATCCGGGCGAGATTGGTGTCTACGTCTCGCGCGAGTATCTCGCCGCGCGCGAGCCCGCGTTACTCGCCGGAGCGCGCGTGCGCGGGAGCGAGCTCGCCAACGCGTTCGCGAGCCTGCGACCCAACGAACTGGTGTGGAACTACGTGGTGAGCAACTATCTCAAGGGCAGAACACCGCCGGCGTTCGATCTGCTCTTCTGGAACGGCGATTCGGCCAATCTGGCCGGTCCCATGTACGCCTACTATCTGCGTCACATGTACCTTGAGAATCGCCTGCGCGAGCGCGGCACACTGACAATGCGTGGCCAAGCGATCGATCTCGCGCGCGTCGCGATACCGAGTTACGTTTACGCCTCGCGCGACGATCACATCGTGCCGTGGCGTTCAGCCTACCGCACGACCCAGCTGTTCGGTGGCGACCCGACCTTCGTGCTCGGCTCTTCGGGGCACATCGCCGGTGTCGTCAACCCGCCATCGAGCAACCGCCGCAACTACTGGACCAACGAGTTGCTCACCGACGATCCGGACGAGTGGCTGGCACGCGCGCTGCCGCACCCTGGATCATGGTGGCCGCACTGGATCGAGTGGCTCGCAGCCTACGCCGGCGCACGCACTCCGGCGCCCGCGCGCGCCGGCAACGCGCGCCTTCGGCCGCTCGCCGCTGCCCCGGGCGCCTACGTGGTCGAAGAGGTCGCATGAGGTCCTCGGCCGCATTGTGTGCTTGCAGCTGCATGCGTTAACATCGCGCTGAACCCCGCCCCCCAGGCGTCGTGCCACGCCCGACGCCCGCATCGCGACCTTCGACGGAGACCCTAATGACAGATATCGTGATTGTCGGTGCGGTACGCACCGCGATCGGCAAATTCGGCGGCTCGCTCGCCAAGATCCCAGCGCCTGAACTCGGCGCAGTCGTGATCCGGGCGCTGTTGGCGCGCGCCAATCTCCAGCCCGACCAGGTGTCGGAGGTCATTCTCGGCCAGGTGCTCACGGCCGGAAGCGGCCAGAATCCCGCGCGCCAGGCATTGATCAAGGCCGGCCTCCCGGTCGCGATCCCGGCGATGACGATCAACAAGGTGTGCGGCTCGGGACTGAAGGCCGTGATGCTCGCCTCGCAGGCGGTGCAATGCGGGGATGCCGACATCGTGATCGCCGGCGGCCAGGAGAACATGAGCGCCGCCCCGCATGTGCTGCCCGGCTCGCGCGATGGCTTTCGCATGGGCGACGCCAAGCTGATCGACAGCATGATCGTCGATGGCCTGTGGGACGTGTACAACCAATATCACATGGGCACCACGGCCGAGAACGTCGCCAAGCAATACGGCATCTCTCGGGCGCAACAGGATGCGTTCGCGCTGGCAAGCCAGAACAAGGCGGAGGCGGCGCAAAAGGCGGGCAAGTTCAAGGACGAGATCGTTCCGGTCATGATCCCGCAACGCAAGGGCGATCCGGTCGCGTTCGAGGCCGACGAGTTCATCAAGCCAGGCACGACGCTGGAGTCGGTTGCGAGCCTCAAGCCGGCGTTTGCCAAGGATGGAACCGTGACCGCCGCCAATGCGTCCGGGATCAACGATGGAGGGGCGGCGGTGCTGGTGATGAGCGCAGCCCGAGCACAGCAGCTCGGGCTCAAGCCAATGGCGAAGATCAAGGCCTTTGCCTCGTCGGGGGTCGATCCGTCGATCATGGGCATGGGCCCCGTGCCGGCATCGAAGCGCTGCCTGGAAAAAGCGGGCTGGAAGCCGGCGGATCTGGATCTGATGGAAATCAACGAAGCCTTCGCGTCCCAGGCCTGCGCGGTCAATAAGGAAATGGGTTGGGACACGAGCCGTATCAACGTCAATGGCGGCGCCATCGCGCTCGGGCATCCAATCGGCGCGTCGGGATGCCGCGTGCTGGTCACATTGCTCTACGAAATGGCAAGGCGTGACGCGAAGAAGGGCTTGGCGTCGCTGTGCATTGGCGGCGGGATGGGCGTCGCATTGGCGGTGGAGCGCTGAATCGGGCACGGGCAATTACACCATCTCGAACCAGAGTAGGAGGATCAGGCCATGGCAGAGAACAAGAAGCGCACTGCGCTGGTAACCGGCGGCATGGGTGGCTTGGGTGAAGCGATCTGCGCCAAGCTCGCGGCGTTGGGCTACGCGGTCGTCACCACGCATTCGCCCGGCAATACCAAGGCGCAGGAATGGCTCGAGACGATGAAAAAGCAGGGCTACACCTTCCGCGCCTATCCCTGCGATGTCGTCGACTGGGACTCGTGCGTCGCTTGCGTGGCGCAAGTGGTCAAGGACGTGGGCGTCGTCGACGTGCTGGTCAACAATGCCGGCATCACACGCGACATGACATTCAAGCGAATGGACAAGCCGAGCTGGGACATCGTCATGAGGACCAATCTCGACGGCTGTTTCAACATGGCCAAGCAGGTGTGCGACGGCATGGTCGAGCGCGGCTGGGGTCGCATCATCAACATCTCGTCGGTGAACGGACAAAAGGGCGCCTTCGGCCAGGTCAACTATTCCGCGGCGAAGGCCGGCATGCACGGCTTTACCAAGGCCTTGGCACTCGAAGTGGCGAAAAAAGGCGTCACCGTCAACACAATCTCTCCGGGCTACATCGGTACCAAGATGGTGATGGCGATTCCGCAGGAGGTGCTCGACAGCAAGATCATTCCGCAGATCCCGATGGGCCGGCTGGGCACGCCCGACGAGATCGCGGGACTCGTCGCCTACCTTGCGTCCGACGAGGCCGCCTTCGTCACCGGCGCCAACATCGCCATCAACGGCGGCCAGCACATGTTCTGAAGAAGCCCCGCCTGGTCGCGGCCGAGACTGGGTCGCACGCCAGGCGCTCGACCGCGGTACACCGGACGCTGCAGGGCTTGTAAGCAACAGTTGCGGCCCCGCATGCAGCACTCGGCGTCGAGCGGCCGCCGGCTTCACTGCCGGCCATGTGTCTTGGCCACGGCCACGGTCGAAGCCTTGCCATCTACAGGGTTTGTGCTTACGGCGGCCGGCGAGGCGCGTGAAACGCCGATGGACCCGCGCAGCGCAGGCCCAGTCCCATCCGGACCTTGACGTGTCGAGCCGCGCGCCGTAGTGTTGCCCGGTTTTGTCGCATCCCGCGCCGCCGGTCGAGCAACACCACTCCAGGGACAGAAAAAATGATGAATAAGCTACCTATGCTGCTTCGCGTCTTGATGGCGCTCTCGCTCGTGACGTGTGCGTTACCGAGCTTCGCCGGCGGCTTCGACCCCGACTGGTGGAAGGAATACAGTCTCAACATGGCTATCGGGTCGGCGCCGCCGGCCCAAGCCCCGTTTACCGTAACAGCCAAGATCACGAACAGGGGCCTCCTTCCGGTCGGGTCGTTCACCCTCACGTCGAGCGGCTTGACCATCGTCGGCGTCTTCCCCCCGGGCAACGGCGGCAAGGTCACCGGCCCGTTCCCGGGACCGTCGGTCTCGATCACGCGTATGTTTCCGTTGTTCTTCGCCGAATCGCTCACCCTGAAGCTGCAGGTGAGCAGCTGCGGCGATGGTGACTGGAGCGCGGTCGTATGGCCGGGTGCGTTCTTGAACGGCCCGCCCCTCGAGCTTGATGCGGACGCGTCCACACTTGAAACCAGCATCACGTGCGCGAGTGTCGCCAGCGGCGCGCCTTTCGTCGTGCCCGACACCACGAGCGTCTCCGGCTGCGTCACGCTTCAGGGGGGCTCCATCGCGGGAGAGCGGGGCTTCTACGACAAGAGCGGCCTTCCCCCGGCGGGGACGCTTCCGATCTTCGTCACGAACATGATTCTGACCGACGACCAGATGCATTTCAGGTGGCCCGATTTTGAAACCGGCGGCGATCCGCTGGCGACCTTCGAATACACCGTCTGTGCGTCGGGCCCGTTGCCCCAAAACACATTGGTGGCATGGTTGAACGCGGACGGAACCCCGGCGAGCACACCCGGGACGCCCGTGTACATCAGCGCCGAGGATTGCCTTGCCAACGACAATGTGCCCGCAACGCCCTATTTCCTCCCTGCGCCTTACGGGACGTTGACGACGAGCATCGGTTCAACGGGCGGAATACCGTACAACACAAACTTCAATGGGACGCTCGAGCTTCTTCCGATCAACACGTCGGCGCCGGCGCCTGTACCCGCTGGGGCGGTGCCGGGCAGCGTCGCCGGGAGTGTTCCCTACCCGGGGAAGGCGCCGACGAGCCCGGACAACCCAGGGACGCAGTTCGATGTCGTGATCGGCACCGAACGCATCACGGTGCAGCAGGTTTGCCTGGACAATGACAACGACCCCACGGACACCGACGACTGCGACGAATACGATGAAGGCGAGGGGGAAGCGTTGATGGTGGTCCAACGCGGCGTCGGCGGCACGATCGCAGCGGCTCACGATGCGAGCGTGTTGATCATGAGCACGCCGCTGCCCCTATTGCCTGTGGGAGCCGGGGCGCCGCCCCCGCCGTACACGGCAGGCAACCAGGCGCTTATGTGCATCGCGACCCAGACGGGAGAGACATCCCCACCGGCACCGCAAGTTGGCGTCCACACCACCACCTTCATGGACATCGGCGGCGACGGCTGGGCAAACCATCCGTAGCAGGTTGCCCATGCATTGATCTGGAGCGGCCCTGCGGGGCCGCTCCGCGCTCGAGGGCCCTAGTGCGCAGGCAGCGGAACGGGCGGAACCGCGCGCACTTTGAGGCCCGAGAGCAACGCGTGACCTTCGTTGACCATCTCCAACGTCGGTTCGACGCCCTCAAGACGATCCATCTCGATGAGCGACAGCATGGTGAGGGCCGTCTCGAATAGATTGCGCCGTTCTTGGGCTGCGGCAAGACTCGCCTCCAGCGCGTCGCGGGCGGCCCACAGATCGCCCTGCTGGAGCAATGCGTGACCTTGTACGCGCTCGAGAATCGGGACGACTCGCGCAATGCCGTTCGATTGGCTCGCGCGACTCAATAACCCGCGCACGAGCTCAATGGCGGCGACCGGATTCCCGCTGGCAAGCCTGCACTCTGCGATACGGGCCTCAACGGCGGGAACTTCCTCGTCAGCGCCGACATGCATGAAGTTGGACTTCGCCTCTTCGAGCCGGCTCAATGCCTCGTCCACACGCCCGAGGCGCAGCGACACGCGTCCGAGCAGCGAAAGGCAGGCAGCCAGGAAGAAGCGAAACTGCGAAGCCCTCCAGAAAGGCAGCGTTTCGAGCAACAGCGCCTCGGCCTTTGCCCATTCGCCGCGATCGGTCAGGACCTCGGCAATGTTGACTCGAGCCAGGACCGCGCTGACCGTGCTGCCGATCTTCAACGCGGCATCGCGACCGCGCTCGTAATAGGACAAGGCTTCGTCCCACCGGCCCTCGAACTGGCACACGACACCGAGATCGGCCAGAAGCGCGGCCTGCCTCACGGGATTGCCGGCGCGCTCGTATGCCTCAAGCGAGCGGCGCATGTATTGCAATGCCCCTTCCTTGCCGAGTTCGCCGTACGCGAGTCCCATCACAAAATACGCATCGGCGAGCGCCTCCGGATCATCGGCAGCCTCGGCTTCAGCAACGGTGCGTTCGGCCCACTCGATTGCTTCCGTGTTGCGCCCCTGGAACTGAAGGATCATGGCACGCCATGCGCTCGCCCGCGCCTCCCGGCGCGCGGCTTCCGGGCCAGTCTGTCCGCGCAGGAGTGCACGCGCCTGCTCGGTCCAGCGCAGTGCCTCGGCGTAGTTGCCCAGTTTGTCCTCCAGGTGCGACAGCTTGAGCATCAGATCGGCATCCATGAGGGGATCGCTCGCGACCAGCGGGCGGGCCGACGTGTACGCCGCAGACGCATTGCTGAATGCACCGGCCCGGTACCATGCGTCGCCGATGGCCTGGTAGACAGGGGCCATCTCGTGCGCGCCAAGATCCGGGAGCTGCCGCCCGGCTTCCAACGCGCGCGCGTACAGCCCGGCGGCCTCGACGTAGGCATAGACCCCCTCCGCATGCTTTGCCGCTACCGTCGCGTATCGCCACGCCGGCTGGTAATCGCCGGCTTCGAAGTAATGCAGCGAGAGGATACCCGCCACTTCCTCGGGATGATCCATTTCCTGCTCGACCCGCGCCGCGACCGCGCCGTGGAGTTTTCGCCGCAACTTGTAGGGAAGTCCCTGGTACGCCGCGTCGCGAAGAAGCGAACGGCGAAAGCGCATGTAGCCGTCGGGCTCCTCATCGAACAATTCGCGCAACCTCTCCCAGGTCATTGGGCCGGCAGGAGCTGCCTCGCCGTCCTCGTCGAACCACGTGAGCATGCGCGGATGAAAGGTGAGGCCGAAGACCGCCGCACGGCGGACCACTGCGCGGTCCTCCGGCGCGAGTCCGTCGATCTGCGCCATCGCGGCAGCTTCGGCCGAATCCGGGAGATCGGCGATGCCACCCGATGCAATCGCGGTGCGCAACAGGTCGCGCAGAAACTGCGGATTACCGCCGGAACGCTTCGCCACGACCTCCAGCACATGCGCCGGCAATGGGCTGCCTTGACTCGCCAACTCGGTCAGCCGCAGCGCGTCCGCCGGAGCGAGCGACTTGAGCTCGATCCGGACCACGGCAGGCTTCTCTGGCGCGGCAAAGCCGGTGCCCGAGGGGCGGCGCGTCACCGCGAAGAGCCAAGGTCTGGCAGCAAGCTCGTCCGCAAGATGGGACAGCAGTTCGGCCGACGCTTCGTCCATATGCTGCGCGTTCTCGATTTCGAACAGTGTGCGTTCCGGCACCATGACTGCGAGGAATCGGGCAACCGATTCGTGCAGCTTTGCCCGGCGGTTATTCTCAGCGAGCATCTCGACTTCCGGCGTCGGCGCCATATCCACGCCAATGGAGATTGCGATCAGCGGCAACCACGGAGTGAGCTCGGGCGCACGCGTCGACACGGCGTCGCGCAGGCGCTCGATGACCACCGCATCGGCATCATCGCGGCCGAAGGCCATAATTTCCCGCAGCAGCTCGCGCCAGAGGGCATACGGCGTGGAGGCCGTATAGGCCTCGCATGCGGCGTGTCGCTTGCCGAATCCCGCCGCCGCATCGCGCAGGGCCTCGAGCAGCCGGGTCTTGCCCATGCCCGCCTCGCCCACGAGCTCGACCAAACCACCCGTCCCGGAGCGTGCGCTTGCGAAGACTTTACGGATCACACCGAGTTCGGTATTGCGCCCTGTCAGCGGCAGGCGCTCCTGCGCTTCCTGTCGACCCCTCGAGCCTTGCGCGCGCCCGACCGCCCACGCCACGACCGGCTCTGTCCTTCCCTTCACCATGAACGGCGTGAGCTGGGTCGTCTCGAATAGCGTGTTGCAACGTTCCAGCAATTCCGCCGTTGCGTAGATCTGGCCCGGCTCGGCCTGGGCCATCAATCGGGCGGTCAAATTCACCGCGTCGCCCATCACGGTATAGGTGCGACGATAAGTGGGCCCGATGTCGCCGGCGAATACCGCGCCGCGATGAACGCCAACGCGCAGAGGAATCGGCAGACCGCTGGAGACAATCTTGCGCAGCGCGAGCAGCATCCGCTCTTCGTCGTTGCCGGTTACCTTGGGTGCGCCCCCGGTCAGGATCAGCTTGCCACCATCCGCGTCGACGTCGGAGGCGAGGAACGACACACCCTGCTCTTCGCTGGCCGCTGCAACCACGCTGACCACGTGCTGGAGAGCCTCGGCCGCAGCCTCGGCCCCGCGCTCTTCGATCAGCGCATCAATGCCCTCGAAGCGGATGAACGCAACGGTTACCGGCCGGTGCTCGGGCGCGCCACCACCTTCGAGAACGTGCGCGCGGACCGCAGGCGACAGGCAACGCGCCAACGCTTCGAGTGGGACCGGCGGTGGCTCGGTCAAGATTCGCGCAGGGCTCTCGCCAGATGGCTCTTGCAGCAGCAGCATTCCCTGCCCCTTGGCCGCCCCCACGAAATCACTTGCCAGCAATGCTGCCGTTTCCGGGCTGATCACGATCTCGCCGGCGCTCGCCTCGCGCTCCATGGCGACGAGGCGGCTCCAGCCGGGTCCTACCGGCAGAAACTCAATATGCGTAGTGCCCGTGGCAAAGAAATGAAAGCTCCCCGAGTGCACGCCCTGCGACATGGCGAGCGTGACCTGGGCGTCGCGCAACTCGATGCGCCCAACGGCCTGCAGCGTCTCGCGCATAAGCACCGCGGCCCGACACGCCCGCGCCGCATGATCCTCGCCATGAAACCACAGGAGCAAGCCGTCGCCGCCAAACTTGAGCAAGCCCCCGCCGTTCTGGTAGGCGACCAGTAGAATCGACTCGAAGCTCGCGCCGATCGCATCGGTTATTTGCTCGGCGCCCTCCCGGCCCTTGCGCGAGAGCTGTTCTGACAACTGTGTAAAGCCGGAGATATCGACGACTGCGGCGCTGCCTTCGGCAAGCCAAGATCGCCCCTGCGGATTGTCGAGCAATTGCTGCTGGAAGGCGCGCGGCACGTATGCTCGCACCCGTTCAACGGCGGGGTCACCATTGGCTACCGCGCCAGTTTGCATCGGATCGTCCGCGTCGCGAGGCGCCTGCGCCGCGCGAGGCGCAGCCGCTTCCGCGGCGATGTCATCCTCGTGGCCGGGAGGAGCGTCGGCTGTACCGATCATGGTGCGGGCGGGTTTCCGATCTTGCACGGCTACGCATGATAACCCGCCGCGAATGCGGCGACTTTCGGCCGCCCTCAACCGGGATCACGCCCCGCAAAGCAACCGATGTCGTGCCGACGACGCGAAGTCAACGCGAGCCGCCCGGGGTCGACGAGCGAAAAAAAAGCCCCGGCATTGCTGCCAGGGCTGAGGCTGTATCATTTAGGAGGAGGAAAATGATACAGAAGGAGCCACCAAAACCTATATAGAGACCGTGCCTCTGAATTCAAGTTCCCTGTGCCTTGACTTTACGCAGCCTTGCGACCCTTGGTCGTGGCCTTGGCAGCCGTCGCGGCATTGGCCGTCGCGGCGCGCATCGACGCATCGGCGAAGCTCACGACTTGCTTGGTTGCCTTCGACAGCTGATCAAACGCCGCGGTGGTCGCCGCAACGGTCGACTTCAACGCCGTCACCGCTACGTCCGAGCCGGCAGGCGCGTGCTTGGCCGCCTTTTCCACCCACGCCGCCACACCCTTGGTGTAGGAAGCCCAGGCTTCTTCGGCGAGCGCCGAGAAATCAGCTTGCGCTTGCGACGCGATTTCGTACACACCACGCGAGTAACCGAGCGCGTTCTGCACACCGGTTTCGGCAAGCTTGGCGCGAAGCGTGAAGAACTCCTGCACGTCCTTGACACCGGCGACGGCATTGGCGCTGTACACACCCGTTTCCAGGACAACCTTGGCCGCCTGGAGGTTGAGCTTGGTCAGGCGCTCGGCCTTTTCGAGCGAGAGCGAGGCCAGCTTGACCGCGCTGTCATAGCCGGTCTTGTTGATTTCAGCGAATTGTTCGGTTGCGTTGTACATGGTCTTCCTTTCCGTTGAGTTAGGTGCTTCCACACTTGTCCGTTTGCGGAGGGATCGGGCGACTGTGTCCTGGCGCCTAACCCGCGGTTCAAAGGGTTCTCTCAACCGCTCTTTTTGCTGCACCGCACAAAACCAATTCTAGGAGCAGCGATCCTCCTTGTCAAGACTTTTTTGGTGCGCTGCAATACGACGTTCCGGAGGACGGCGAAGCCAAAACAAACGCTCAAATAAATCAGTGGTTTATAATGCGCGACCGCTTGCTGGAGCCTGGAATGAACAAGCCGCACCGCGTGATCAAGAAGTACCCGAACCGCCGCCTGTATGACACCGCCAACAGCGGCTACATCACGCTCGCCGATGTGAAGCAAATGGTGCTCGAGCACATCGATTTTCAGGTCATCGATGCCAAGTCCGGCGACGACCTTACCCGCGCTATCCTGCTGCAGATCATCCTCGAGGAGGAATCGGCCGGGATGCCGATGTTCTCGAGCGAAATGCTCGCGCAAATGATCCGCTTCTACGGCAATGCGCTGCAGGGCATCATGGGCAACTACATGGAGCAGAACGTCAAGGCGTTCCTCACCATCCAGAACAAGTTGCAGGACCAGGCCAAACAGATCTACGGCGACAAGATGCTGCTCACGCCGGACCTGTGGAAGCAGTTCCTGCAGATGCAGGCACCCGCGATGCAGGGCATGCTGGGCAACTATCTCGAGCAGAGCGCGAAGCTGTTCATGGACATGCAACAGCGCATGCAGGATCAGACGCGTGGTCTGTTCACCGCTTTTCCGTTTCCCAACTTCGTCGCGCCTAATCCGGGCGAAGACGACAATAAGCGCTGATTCTTGCCGCGGGCCGAAAGCGGCGCACAAGCTGCATTGCAGCGTAGCGCTTTCTCGCACCGCGCAAGCGACGTCGCCATGACGCGTCGAACCGCCGCGATGCCCCGAATCGGTTTCGTCTCACTGGGCTGCCCCAAGGCGCTCGTCGACTCCGAACGCATCCTCACGCAACTGCGCGCCGAAGGCTACGCGGTGGCACCGAGCTACGAGGGTGCCGACCTGGTTGTCGTCAATACTTGCGGCTTCATCGATGCCGCGGTCGACGAGTCGCTGTCGGCGATCGGCGAAGCGCTGGCCGCGAACGGCAAGGTCATCGTCACCGGCTGCCTCGGCGCCAAGGACGGCGGCGCGTTCGTGCGCAAAGCGCATCCGCATGTGCTCGCGGTCACCGGCCCGCACGCCACGGCCGAGGTCATGACTGCCGTGCATGCCCAGCTACCCAGGCCGCACGATCCGTTCGTCGACCTCGTGCCGGCCCAAGGCATCAAGCTAACGCCAAGTCACTACGCCTATCTCAAGATCGCCGAAGGCTGCAACCATCGCTGCAGCTTCTGCATCATCCCCTCGATGCGCGGCGACCTGGTGAGCCGGCCGTTGGGCGAAGTGATGAGCGAGGCGGAGAACCTGCTGCGCGCCGGCGTGCGCGAGTTGCTGGTCATCTCGCAGGACACGAGCGCATACGGTGTCGACATCCGTTACCGCACCGGTTTCTGGCGCGGCCGGCCGATGAAGACGCGCATGACGGAGCTCGTGCGTGCACTGGGCGAACTTGCGGGCGAGCACCGTGCGTGGGTGCGCCTGCACTACGTCTACCCCTATCCGCACGTCGACGAGGTCCTGCCGCTGATGGCGGCCGGAAGCGTGCTGCCTTATCTCGACGTGCCGTTCCAGCATGCAAGCCCGCGAATCTTGAAACTGATGCGCCGCCCGGCGAACGCGCAGGACAATCTCGCCCGCGTGCGCGCCTGGCGCGCGATTTGTCCCGAGCTCACGATCCGTTCGACGTTCATCGTCGGCTTCCCCGGCGAAACGGAAGCCGAGTTCGCCGATCTGCTCGAGTTTCTACAAGCTGCCGAGCTCGACCGCGTCGGTTGTTTTGCCTATTCGCCGGTCTCGGGCGCGGCGGCGAACGCGCTGCCCGATGCAGTTCCCGAAGCGGTCAAGGAAGAGCGGCGCGGGCGCTTCATGGCGGCACAGGCGAAGATCAGCGCCCGGCGTCTCGCCGCCAAGATCGGGCGCACGCTCGAGGTACTGGTCGATACCGTGGAGCAAGGGCAAGCTATCGCACGCAGCGCCGCCGATGCGCCCGAGATCGACGGCAGTGTCATCATCGAAGACGGTCGCGAGCTTGACGTGGGCGAGTTTGTCCAGGTTCGCGTAGTCGGCAGCGGCGAACACGACCTCACAGCCCGCCGCGCCGCGTAGCGGCAGCGCGTCCCTATTTGGCCGGTAGCGCGCGCAGCGCGGCGGCGAGCTGTTCGAGCACGTCGCCGAGCGCGGCGTTAAGACCGGTGACGAGCGCCTCCGCCGAACGCGCCGAGACGTCGCGGCGCGCCTGCAGCTCGCCGGTCCAGAGGAATGCACCCGTGAGGGCCCCTTCGGCGGTGAGATAGAACTTGATCGTCACCACCGCGGCCGGCTTCGACGCATCGCGCAGGTCACCGTAGAGCTCGGTGACGAACACTTCAAGGCGCTGGTCTCCCTCGAGCGTACTCGATGGCGGCAACACCGTCCGGTACAGGCCTGCCGCCGCGAGCCAGGAAGCGATCGCCTCACCAATCATCGGCGCCGGAGCAACCAGGAACTCGTTGTAGAAATCGTTCTCGTACTTGAGATCGCCTTCGCGATAGACGAACGACCGGCCGCGGAACGGACCGGCCACCTCAACCGCGTCGACCTTGAGCGTCGCCGGCCGCGCCCCGCCACCGGCCGCCACGGGGCGAGACGGCTGCAGCAGATAGTTCGACTTGACAGGCGCCGGTTGCGCACAACCGGCGACGACAAGCGCGGCGGCCAACGACAGCGCGCGCCGGCGCGAAAAGGATGCGGGTGTCGTCACGGTTGGATCCCCTTGGCTGGCGGCGGCGGCGCACCGAAGATGAGGCGCGATGGATTGCGCTTCGCATCCTCGGTCAGGTCACGCAGGTTGTCGGTGATTTGACGCACATTCTCGAGCGTTCTACGCAAGTCGGGCTCGCCCCCGCCCAGCACGCGATCGAGCCGCGCCAGGACGCTCTCGAGGTGCGCGAGCGCCTTGGGCAGATCCGGGTCGTCGAGAAGCTTGCGCGCTTGCGCCACGGCGGCGTCCGCATCCCCGGGAAGCTTCTTCCACGCAGGCTCGTCGAGGATCGCGCCGAGCTTCTGGTTGCTCTGTCGCAGCTCCGCGAGTAACGCCGTTCCTTGCTTGGAGATCTGCTCGGCATCGAACTGGTCGAGCTTGCGCTCCGCCTTGGAGAGGACGTGCTTCGCCTGGTCGGAAATGTTCGCCGTGTCGACGGCCGCCACCTTCTCATTGGTCGTATCCAGCAGGCGGTTGACGCGTGTCACCACGCCATCGAGGTCGGTGTGCGAGAGCTTTTCGACAATGTCAGCGAGGCCGCTGAAGAACTGCGAGAAGGTCGAACTGGCACTCGGTATGTACACATGGTCAGGCTCCCACGAGATCGGCAGCTCCGGATTCTGCTTCGGATCGACGTAATCGATCTCCAGGTAACTTGTCCCGGTGATGCCCTGGGGCGCCAGGCGGATGCGCAATCCCTTGTCGGCTTCCAGGCGCACGGTCTCAGGGCGCGTGAGATCTCCGCCGGCTTTGGTCCCGATGAGGCGGCCGATAAGGGTGGCCTCGACCAGTACGTAGCGCAGGCGCTCTCCCATCGGCTTGTCCTGCTGATATTTGTTGTAACTGAAGCCGATGCGCGTGACCTCGCCGACCGTCACCCCGCGAAATTTCACCTTCGATCCGATATCGAGGCCCTGCACCGACTCGTTGAAATAGGTCTCGATCAGCGTCTTCGACTGAAACCACTTGCCGGAGCCGATGACCAGCAGCAGCAGCAGCAGCGCGACGATCGCACCGATGACGAACAGCCCCAGCTTGAAGTTGTTCGCTTGCGCGCTCATCACGCCGTCTCGGCCTCGGGTTCCACTTCGCGCCGAAAGAATTGGCGCACCAAGGGATTGTCGCTGCTGTCGCGCAATACCCGCGGATCGCCCTCGGCGATGATGCCCTGGGAGCGCTTGTCGAGCATGATCACGCGATCGCCGATGGCGTAGATGCTGGCGAGCTCGTGCGAGACGATGACGAACGTGATGCCCAGGTTGGCGGCAAGCCGGCGGATCAGCGTGTCGAGCTCCGCCGAGGTGATCGGATCGAGTCCCGCGGACGGCTCGTCGAGAAACAGGATGGCCGGATCGAGCGCCATCGCCCGAGCAATCGCGGCGCGCTTCTGCTGCCCGCCACTGATCTCCGAGGGCATGTGCCCGCAAAAGACCTCGAGCCCAACGAGCTCCAGCTTCATGCGCGCTATCAGGTCCATCGCCGGCAGGGGAAGGTCCGTGTACTCCTCGAGCGGTAGACGCACGTTCTCAAGCAGGGTCATCGATCCGAACAGCGCGCCACTCTGATAAGTAACGCCAAACTTGGTCAGAATTGCCTGACGCGCCGCGCCCTCCGCGGTGACGATGTCTGCGCCGTCGATGAAGACGTGCCCGGCCATCGGCTGATAGAGCCCGATCATGTGTTTCAAAAGCGTGCTCTTGCCGCTGCCGGAGCCGCCGAGGATCATGAATACCTCGCCGCGACTGACGCTGAAATTCACGTCGTGCAGGATCACGTTGTCGTCGTAGCCAACCGTCAGGCCTTCGACTCGGACGATCGGCGCGGATGCCGACGGCGCACTCATATGTCTAGAATATAGTAGATGACGGCGAAAATGCCGTCGACGGCGACCAGGAGCACGATGGCGGAGACGACCGCACGGGTTGTCGAGATACCCACCGCGCTCGCGCCGGTCTGCGTCTGCAGGCCGCGCAGACAACCGATGCCGGCGATGAGAATGGCGAATACCGGAGTCTTGACCAGGCCGGCGAGCACGTCGGTCAGGTCAACGGCGCTGGCGACCTCGTTCACATAGGTGACGAAGGGGATGTTGAACGACAGCATCGTGACCCCACCCGCCAACACGCCGATCAGGTCGGCGAAGAACGACAGCAGCGGCACCATCAGCACGGCGGCAATGATCCGGGTCACCACCAGGAAGCGCACCGGATCGAGACCCATGGTCGTCAATGCATTGAGTTCCTCGTTGACTTTCATCGTCCCGATCTCGGCCGCAAACGCGGCGCCGGAGCGGCCGGCGAGCAGGATCGCCGTCATCAGCGGCCCGAGCTCGCGCACAATTGCAAGACCAACCAGATCGGCCACGAACAGCTCCGCGCCGAACCGCCGCATCGGAACTGCCGCATCGAAAGCCAGGATGACGCCTAACAGAAACGAAATCAACGCGACGATCGGCAACGCGTTCGCGCCAACCTGCTCGCAGGTGTACCACACGTCCTTCCAGCGCACGCGGCTCGGGTGCGTGATGGCGTACCACAGCGCGCCGGAGGTCTCGCCGATGAACCCGATCTGCGTGCGCATGTCGCGCCCGAGCGTCGCCGCCGCGTGGCCGATCTCCGCGATCGCATCGGCGCGCTCCACGGGAGGCGCGGCCGGCGCACCGAGCAGGGAAATATCGTACTGGTTGAGCAGCGTCTGGAATTCAGGTCGCAGCCCGCGTACCGTTACGGCCGCGTCGGGAGCGCGCGGCTGGCGGAGCAGATCGACGAGCATAGCCAGCCCGCCACCATCGCAATAAACGACGGCCGACGCATCGACGCTCACGCGCCGGGAGGGCGCGGCGTCCAGCGCGGCGCGGGCCTGCGCCCAGACTTGCGCGATTGAGTAGGCATCGAGCCTGCCGGCGAGCGCCAGGATCAGGCCGCCGTCGGCGGCGTCGGTAATGCTCAAGCGCGCTGCCGCGACCGGACGGTCCGGCGCGTCGGCAACTGCGGCACTCACTGGATGAGTTCGATCTGCGTTCCCAGAACCCGGACGCGGTCGCCTTCGCGCAACATCGGTTCGTAGTTCTGCATCACCGAGCGCGTCCCGCCGGCATCCATGCGCACGGTGACTTCCCAGCGCTGCCGATTGAGCTCACCAGGCCGCGAGCCGTATGCCGCCCCGCCGGCCGCACCGATGAGCACGCTGCCCTGGTTGGTGAGTCCAGGCCCTATTTGATGCATCATGACGGCGGACGGATTGCCATTCGCGCCCGCGCCGATTGCGCTCGACGTCACCGTGCCCAGCGGCGTCCACTGGTCTTTGGCGGTGACCGGGATAATCGATTCGATCTTGCCGCAGCGGCCGCAATCGTCCGCTGCCGCCGGTGCCGGCGCACCTGAAGGAGAAGGACCCGCCGGCGCCTGCGCCGGTGCGGGAGGCGTCAGCGCGGGTCCGGGAGGCGACAGCGCCGGCCCGGGCGTTTGCGCCGCCGCCGGCAGCGCGGCGAGCGCGGCGAGCGCGGCGACGAAAGCGAACGCGAGGCGTCCCGCGCGGCTCATTGCGGCAGCGTGCTGAGGTAGAACATCGCGTTTAACAACGGGCCCGGCTCGCCCAACCCGGCCAGCCAGCGATAGAAAATCGAATCGATTTCGCCGCTGCTGTAGAGCTCGACCAGGGCGCGGTTGACCGCGAGCCGGAAATCCGGATCGTCGCGGCGCAGGACCAGAGCGTAGGGCTCGAATGAAAAGTCGGTGTCGAGGAGCTGCCAGTGTGCGGGATCGGCGGTCGTTGCGCGCAACGCGACGAGCACGATGCGGTCACTCGCGTAGCCGTCGACTTTGCCCGCAGTCAACAGCGCAAGCCCCTCGAGGCCATCCTTCACCGGAACCAGATCCGCCTTCGCGCCAATGACTCCGAGCTGGCGCTTGAGCGCCTTCTCGGTAGTCGTGCCGGGGATGAACGCGATCTTGTGCGAGGCGAGGTCAGCGAAACGACTGAGTTTCGACGTGACCGCGGTGAGCACGCTACCGCCGTCGACAAAGGTCGGCAGGCTGAAATCGACTTTCTCGTAGCGCGACAAACTGATTGTCGTCGTGCCGCACTCGATGTCGATCTTGCCCTTCGCCACCGAATCCAGGCGATCGCCCGCGTCGACCGGGCTCCATTCGATGCGCAGTGACGAGATGCCGAGCTGCTTCTGGATCGAGGCCACGACACGGGTGCAGATTTCGACGCTGTAGCCGCGCACGCTGCCATCTCGCTCCTTGAACGAGAACGGCGCGGCCCCCGCGCGGTATCCCAAGCGGATGCTGCTATCGCTCCGGATTCGTTCCAGAGTGGACGCCGCATCGGCAGCCGGCGCGGCGAGCGCCGCGACAAGAATCAGAAATGCGGCGGCACGAACCCGCGTAACGACGGCGCGACGATGAGGCAAGCCGGTTCTCCCTTGACAATGATCCCCGCCGGCCAACACGCGGGGCTTCGCCGCAGCGAAGTCGGCAAGAGTGTAGCATGGGGCCGGAGGCCGTACCGGCGACCTGTTGACGCAGTATAATGGCGTCTGGCGTCGTCGCTTTCTTTGACGACGCACGAGCGCGCGCCCCGCGCGTGGCCGCTTCGATCATCCCGCCGTGAGGTGCCCCGTGAAACGTTCCTTGCTTACCATCCTGTGCGTCGTCGCCCTGCTGCCCGTGTGCGCCTCGGCGCAACAACGCGTTCCCGACACGCTCTCGAAGATCAAGGCCGCGAAGTCGATTACGGTCGCCTTCTCGGCCGACTCGCTGCCTTTCTCCTACGTCGAGGCCAACAACCAGCCCGCCGGCTATTCGATCGACCTGTGCAAGCGCGTAATCGCCGGCATTGGTCGTGCCATTGGCAACCCGGACATCGCGGTCAACTGGGTCGTCGACACGGTGCCCAACCGCATCGCGATGATTGCCAGCGGTAAGGCCGATCTAGAATGCGCCAACACGACGCAATCCCTGTCGCGCATGAAGGACGTCGATTTCAGCAGTCTCATCTTCGTCGACGGCGGCGGTTTCCTGGTGCGTACCGATTCGAACATCAACAGCTTCGGCGATCTTGCCGGCAAGTCGATCGCGGTCACCGCCGGGACGACGACCGAAACGCGCCTCAACGCGGTGCTCAAGGATCGGCTCGTCAACGCCAAGATCGTGCACGTCAAGGATGGGGTCGAGGGTACGGCACTGCTCGAGTCGGGCGCCGTCGCCGCATTCGCGAGCGACAAGATCAAGCTCATCGGACTGGCCGCCCAGGCAAAGGATCCGAAGGTCTTCGCCATGCTTGCCGAGGATCTCTCGTTCGAGCCCTACGCGTTCATGGTGCCGCGCAACGACTCGGCATTCCGCCTCGAGGTCAACCGCGCGTTGACGCAGGTGTATGTGTCGGGCGAGATCGAGCCGATATTCGCCAAATGGCTGGGCAAGCTCGGGCGCCCCAGCGGCCTGCTGGCGGCGATGTACTTGCTCAACGCGATTCCCGAATGAGGGGAGGAGTCATGTTCCAGTTGTTGCAGCGCCCCTTTGTCGTAGCCTGTGTCGCGGCCCTGTGCGCAACGTTGACGCTGAGCGGGTGCGGCCCGCAACCGACCTACCAGGTGATCCAGAGCCCGCCGCCGGCACGTGTCGGCACGGTGGAGTCCCTGCGTGAAGTACTCGAGCCGAAGGATCCCAGCGGCGCCGGATTGATCGTCGGCGGTCTCGTCGGCGGCGGCCTGGGCAGCCTGATCGGCGGCGGCAGCGGCCGTACGGTGGCCACCGTCGTCGGCGCGCTCGGCGGCGCCTATGCCGGCAATCAGATCGAGCGCTCGCAATCGCAGATGGTCTATCAGATAGGCATCAAGTACGACGACGGCACCTGGGCTACGATTCGCCAGACGGCGCCGACGGGCCTGCGCATCGGCGATCGGGTGCGGGTGACCGATTATGGCATTGAGCTCCTGCGCTGATTGCAGCGTCTCGCCGGCCCGTAGCGGACTACTGGCCGTAACGCGGCGAGGTATATAATGTCGCCGCGGCAAACCATCCCCTGCCGAAAACCAACGGAGTGCACCATGGCGAACAAGCCTATTCATCACGTCGCCCGCGCAATCGCTGCGCTGCTGCTGTTCGTGGCAGCGCAAGGCGTTGCGCTGGCGCAAAGCGAACAGCAAGCCCTTGTCAACAAGGCCGAACGAACCCTGTCGAACTTCCTGCGCGACCCGGACATGACCTGGCTGCAGCAGCACCTTCGCGAAGCCAAGGCGGTGACGATCGCGCCCGAAGTGGTTAAAGCCGGATTTATCTTCGGCGGCTCGGGCGGTCGTGCGGTAACCCTGGCGCGTGACCCGAAAACCGGGAGGTGGGGCGGTCCCGGGTTCTATACCTTGGCCACGGCAAGCGTCGGTTTCCAGGCGGGCGTCTCGGTATCCGAGGTCATCACGCTGGTCATGACCGACAAGGGGCTCAATCAGCTGTTGGCCCCGTCGGCGAAACTGGGTGGCGACGCGAGCATCGCCGCCGGCCCCGTCGGCGCCGGCGCCAGTTCGGCGCTTCTGGCTGATTTCATCTCCTTCGCCCGTGCCAAGGGCGTATACGGCGGCGTCAACTTGGACGGCACCGTGGTCTCGGTTTCCAACGATTGGAACGAGGCCTACTACCATAGGCAGGGAATTCTGCCGCCGGATATCCTGGTGCGCATGGACGCCCACAACAAAGGCGCCGCCAAGCTTCTGGCGGATGTGGCCCGCGCATCCGGCAAGTAGTCTGGCGCTTCCCCATGGCGCGGTCCGGCGCATCCGCCCGGGCCGCGCCGCACTCCGTCGCCGGAGTGCGGTTCGTGCTCGACGGGAAGATCGTCTGTCCGCGAGCCTTGTCTCCGCAGAGGACCGTGCAGGTATTCCGGCGCGAGCACCTCGTCCGTACCGCAATCAAAGAGGCCTGCAGCGAACGCGGTTGCGGCGCCTCGTGGCACGCGGCTTTGCCGCGACACCGACCGCGCCTGACCCGCGCCAACGGCATCGCCGCTATCGACGGCAGGGCAGCGGAGATCGTCGCGCTCGCCCTCGTCACCTGGCTCGTTCAGGCGAGCGCGGACAAGGGCGCGCCCGCGCAGCGCCGCGTAGGCACAGAAGCCTAGCGCGTTCATGGACCCACCCGCCCGCGACGAATTGACGCCACCGAGGCTCGAGCTCGAGGGCATCACCAAGATCTATCCAGCGGTCGTAGCCAACGACGCGATCAACCTCAGCGTCATGCGCGGAGAGATCCACGCGGTCCTGGGCGAGAACGGCGCCGGCAAATCGACGCTGATGAAAATCATCTACGGCGTAATCAGGGCGGACGCTGGAACCATACGCTGGAACGGCGACACGGTGTCGATCACGAGCCCGGCGCGTGCGCGCGCACTGGGCATTGGCATGGTTTTTCAGCATTTCTCGCTGTTCGAGACGCTGACGGTGCGCGAGAACGTCGCGCTCGCGCTCGAGCCCGGAGCAGCCAACGCGGCCCTCGATGAACGCATCCGCGATGTCTCCGAGCGTTACGGCCTGCCGCTCGATCCGCGCCGTCACGTGCATTCGATGTCCGTGGGCGAGCGGCAACGGGTCGAGATCGTGCGCTGCCTGTTGCAGCAGCCGCAACTCTTGATCATGGACGAGCCGACTTCGGTGCTCACGCCACAGGCGGTCGAAAAGCTCTTCGCGACGTTGCGCCGGCTCAGCAGTGAAGGCTGCAGCATTCTCTACATCAGCCACAAGCTCGACGAGATTCGTGCGCTCTGCCAGCGGGCAACGGTGCTGCGCGCGGGCAAGGTAAGCGGGGAGTGCGATCCGCGTCAGGAGACCTCCTCCGGTCTCGCGCGCATGATGATCGGAGGCGAGCTGCCGCATCCGCGGCACCGCCAATCGACGACGCGCGGAGACGGGACGCTGCTCGTGCGCGCGCTGTCGTTGCCTGCCGACGACCCGTTCGGCACCGACCTGATCGACATTGACCTGTCGCTGCGCGGCGGCGAGATCATGGGCATCGCCGGCATATCCGGCAATGGCCAAAAGGAGCTCCTCGCCGCATTGTCGGGCGAGCGCCCTGTTGCCGAGGCCAAGGCGGTGGTGCTCAACGGCCTCGCGGTGGGACGACAGGGCGCCGGCGTGCGACGCGCGCTGGGCCTCGCCTTCGTACCGGAAGAGCGGTTGGGTCGTGGCGCGGTGGCAGAGATGTCGCTCTCGGACAACGCATTGCTTACCGCGCACCGCCAGCAACTCACCGGGCGCGGTTTCATTCGTCCCGATGCGACGCGCGCCTTTGCGCAGGCGACGATCGCGCGTTTCCATGTCAAAGCGTCGGGCCCCGAGGCGACCGCGCGCAGCCTTTCGGGCGGCAACTTGCAGAAATACATCGTCGGCCGCGAAATCCTGCAGGGGCCGCGGGTGATCATCGCCGCGCAACCGACCTGGGGAGTGGATGTTGGCGCCGCGGCGCTCATTCGCCAGGCCCTGGTCGATCTGCGCGATGAGGGCGTGGCAGTACTGGTCGTCTCCGAAGAGCTCGACGAACTGTTCGAGATCTGCGACCGTCTCGCCGTCATCGCGCGCGGCCGACTCTCGCCACCAAGACCCATGCGTGAAACCAATGCCGAGGAGATTGGGCTTCTGATGGGCGGTTCGTTCATCGGTGCGCAGGGCGTAGCGCGGGCCGACGCTTCGTCCGCAGGCCTGACCGATGCACGTTAGGCTGGAGGCGCGTCCTGAGCCGTCCCGCCTGATGCGCTGGCTGTCGCCGCTGTTTGCCGTGGCGGCCACACTCGTCGTCGGGTTCGTGCTCTTCGCAGGCCTGGGCAAAAATCCCCTCGAGGCCTTCGAGGTATTTTTCATCAAACCCGTCGAGAGCCTCTACGGCGTGAGCGAACTCCTGCTCAAGGCGTCGCCATTGATGCTGTGCGCCATCGGCCTTGCGGCGGGTTACCGCGCCAACGTCTGGAACATTGGCGCCGAAGGCCAGCTCACGCTCGGAGCCCTCTGCGGCGGCGGCGTCGCCCTCGCGCTGCAAGACAGCGGCGGCGCATGGGTGCTGCCACTGATGCTCGTCGCCGGCGCCGCCGGCGGCATGGCTTGGGCTGCGATCCCGGCCTGGCTCAAAACCCGCTTTAACGCCAACGAAATCCTGGTGAGCCTGATGCTCGTCTACGTGGCAACGCTACTGCTGTCGCTGCTGGTTCACGGTCCATGGCGCGACCCGGAAGGTTTCAATTTTCCGCAGTCGAAGACGTTCGCCGACGTGGCGTTGCTGCCCAATTTGCTGCCGGAAACGCGACTCAATATCGGGTTTCTTCTCGCGCTCGCCGTTGTCGCCGTGGCTTGGCTGTTCATGCGCAGGAGTCTCGTCGGCTTCCAGATGCGCGTCGCCGGACTTGCCCCCGACGCGGCCAACTACGCCGGCGTTTCCGCACGGCGCACGGTGTGGCTGGGCATGCTCATCGGCGGGGCGACCGCAGGCGTCGCCGGCGTCAACGAGGCCGCAGGCCCGATTGGCCAGCTGCTCCCGGTGATGTCACCGGGCTACGGCTTCGCCGCGATCATCGTTGCCTTCGTCGGACGCTTGCACCCGTTCGGCATCCTGCTTTCGAGCTTGTTGATGTCGCTGCTCTATCTGGGCGGCGAGGCGGCGCAGATCAACCTTGCGTTGCCTTCGGCAGTCACCGGCCTGTTTCAGGGCACGCTGCTCTTCTTCCTGCTCGCGGCCGACGTGTTGATCAATTTTCGTCTGCGCGTCGCACGCAGTGCGCCGCCAGCGATCCACGCGGGTCGCGCGACCGCCTGCAAGGGCGCCTAGTGGAACTTGTCGCGACGCTCTTCGCCCTGACGCTCGCAGCCGGTACGCCACTGGTGCTGGCGGCGATCGGCGAACTGGTCACCGAGCGCGCCGGGGTGCTCAACCTGGGTGTCGAGGGCATGATGCTCGTCGGCGCGGTGGCGGCATTCATCGTCGCCGCAACGACCCAGCTGCCCTGGCTCGGCGTCGCAGCGGGCATGGCAGCGGCGGCTGCACTGTCTCTGGTGTTCGCGTTCCTGACCCTGACGCTCATGGCCAATCAGGTCGCGACCGGGCTTGCACTGTCGCTGTTCGGCATCGGCGTGTCCGCCTTTGCCGGCCAGCATTACGTCAGCATGGTCATCGACGGCATCAAGCCGCTCTCGGTTGCCGGCCTTTCCGATCTTCCGTTCTTCGGCAAGCTGCTGTTCGCGCACAGTCCTTTCGTCTATCTGTCGCTGGCAGTGGTCGCCTCGGTGCAATGGTTCTTGTTTCATACCCGGGCCGGATTGATCGTGCGCGCGGTCGGCGAATCGCCCGACTCGGCACATGCGATCGGGTACCGGGTAATCGCCATCCGCTACGCCGCGGTCGTTTTCGGCGGCGCCTGCGCGGGACTCGCCGGGGGCTACCTGGCCACCGCGTACACACCCCAGTGGAGCGAAGGAATGACGGCAGGCCGCGGCTGGATCGCGCTCGCGCTGGTCGTGTTCGGCACATGGAAGCCATGGCGCATGCTGGCCGGCGCCTATCTGTTCGGTGCAGTCACGCTGGCGCAGTTCCAGGCCCAGGCGATGGGTGTCGCCCTGCCTTCGCAACTGTTGTCGATGCTGCCCTACCTCGCAACGATCATCGTGCTGACGATCATCTCGCGCGATGCGCTGACCATCCGCCTCAACGCGCCGGCATCACTCGGCAGGCCCTATCATCCGGAGGCGTAGCCGCCTCGGGTAGAATGTTGTCTCGCCCGTCCGCACCGCGTCAGGCCGTAATCAGGATTCAAGGAGACGGAGATGTCGCCGATGTTCAAGCGCTGGAGACGCTGCACCCTGCAGGCAACGCTCGTCGCGCTCGTCGCCGGGTTCGTGCCGTGGACGGGATCGGCGGCTGCCGCCGACGCGCCATTCAAGGTCGGCTTCGTGTACGTGGGCCCGGTCAGCGATGCGGGTTGGACGTTTCAACACGATACCGGGCGAAAGGAGATGGAAAAGGCACTCGGCGACAAGGTCGTCACCCAATATGTCGAGAGTGTGCCCGAGGGCGCGGATGCCGAGCGCGTGATCCGCGAGCTCGCGCAAGGCGGTAACCAGCTCATCTTTACGACCTCGTTCGGCTATATGAATCCGACGCTCAAGGTCGCCAAGCAGTTTCCCAAAACCAAGTTCGAACACGCGACCGGCTACAAGACCGATGTCAACGTCGGTATCTATAACGCGCGATTCTACGAAGGGCGCTATCTTGCCGGCATCGTCGCCGGCAAGATGACCAAATCGAACGTCGCCGGATACGTCGCTGCGTTCCCGATTCCGGAAGTCGTGATGGGCATCAACGCATTTACCCTCGGCATGCGCAGCGTCAATCCCAAGTCCGAGGTCAAGGTGATCTGGACAAATTCGTGGTACGACCCGGGCCGCGAGCGCGAGGCGGCGGAAACGCTGGTGTCGCAGGGCGCCGACGTGCTCACGCACCATACCGACTCGACCGCCACGGTGCAGGCGGCGGAGGCGAAGAAGGTGTATTCGATCGGGTATCACTCCGACATGTCGAAGTACGGGCCGCATTCCTAATTGACGGCGGTCACCCACCAGTGGGGCGCGTTCTACACCAAGACGGTGCAGGAGGCGATCGCGGGCACGTGGAAACCGGTCAGTGTCTGGGGTGGCATCAAAGACGGCATGATCAAGATGGCTCCGTTCAATCCAATCGTGCCCAAGGATGTGCAGGATCTCGTCAACCGAACCGGGGCCGATATTGGCGCCGGCAAGATGCACCCCTTCACCGGCCCGATCAAGGACAACGAGGGCAAGGAGCGACTGGCTGCAGGCAAGGTGATGAGTGACGAGGTGCTGTCGAAGATGGACTACTACGTTCAAGGCGTGCAAGGTCAGTTGCCGGTCTCGAAATAATTTCGGCCACCGGTCTCGACCTCGCGCCTAGCGTCGTGCCTCGGGAGCCGGCAAGCAGTCGCCCTCCGCCGCCCCGCGGTTGGTTTGGCGCTGAGATACGTCTTGTGGCGATGTTCGAGTTCGCCAAGGGTGCGCTTGCGCTGGCCGCCGGCGCAGGCCTGCTCGCCTTCGTGCACCACGACATTCGCAACGTGGTTACCGAGCTGCTGCTGCACCTGCATCTGGATCCGGCACGGCGCATACCGGGAATTTTCGTGTTGCTGGCCGATCGCGTCGCGTCGGTCGACATGTGGCTGCTCGCCGTCGGCGCCGCGTTCTATGCCGTGGTGCGCATCGCCGAAGCCTACGGGCTGTGGCGCAACCGCAAGTGGGCGCAGTGGCTAGGTGCCGTGTCGGGCGCGATCTACGTGCCCTTCGAGATCTATGCGCTTACCAAGGGCGTGACCCCGCTCAAGCTCGCCACCCTCGGCATCAACCTGCTCGTTGTGGCGGTGCTGAGCGAGGCACTCTGGCGCGAGCGTCCGGTCAAGAACGCGCGGCTGTGATCGCCTCGAGCAGCGTATCCGGATCGTGCGCGCCGGAAACAGCCGTTCGGCCGTTGAATATGAAGAACGGCACGCCGCTGATGCCCGAGTCGCGCGCCTCGCGCACCTCGGCTTCCACCTCGCCGCGATAGGCATCCGAAGCGAGCATCGCACGCGCCTCATCCGAAGGGAGTCCCGCGTCTGCTGCCAGCGTCGCGAGCTCGTCAGTTTCGCCGATAGAGCTGCCGTCGATGAAATAAGCGCGGAAGACCCGCTCGACCAGCGCCTGCGCGTCGCCGCGCTGCTGCGCCCAGGCGATGAGGCGATGCGCGTCGAGCGTATTGGGTTGCAGCCGGATGCGCTCGAATGCAAACGCGATGCCGATCTCGGCACCGACTGCGCGTACGCGCGCGTAGATTGCATCGGAGCGCGTCGCGTCACCGAACTTCGCCTCGATATAGGAGGCGCGCGGCATGCCTTGCGCGGGCATGTCGGGATTGAGCTCGAACGGATGCCAGCGTACGGTCACCGCAGGTCCGTGGCCCAAGCGGGCGAGCGCGAGTTCAAGCTTGCGCTTGCCGATGTAGCACCAGGGGCACACGACGTCGGAGACGACGTCGATGAAAAGCGGAGACGCGGGGGCGGTGGCGTCGGCAGCCGCAGCAGTGCTCATGACGGGCCTCGGTCGAGAACGTGGTACACGCGTCGGATTGTACTGCAGCGCCACCTCCGATCCGCCGCCGGGCTGGACCCGAACACGACCCGCGCATGCCCTTCGTGCGATCATTCCCTTTCCATTCCGCCACGCGCTCTGCGTTGCGCGTCAGGCGATGGCGACTTCGCCGCAACGAACCCTGCGCCTAACTGACCGCCATGTCCGCGTCCACCCCGCGCTGGGATATCTTCTGCGCCGTCGTCGACAACTACGGCGATGCCGGCGTCGCCTGGCGGCTCGCGCGCCAGCTCGCCCGCGAGCACGGTATCGGCGCGCGTCTGTGGATCGACCAGCTCGCGCCGCTCGCGCGGCTCGCGCCGCAGGTCGACGCAACGAGGGCGGCGCAAACGATACAGGGTGTCGAGGTGCGCCGCTGGGACCGCGGTGGCGGAGAACCCGGCGCCATGGCCGGCGAGGTCGTGATCGAAGCGTTCGGTTGCGGCCTGCCGGCGGCGACGCTCGCGGCGATGGCCGCGCGCGAGCGGCAACCGCCCTGGATCAATCTCGAATACCTGTCCGCGGAGCCATGGATCGAGAGCTGCCACGGCCTGCCTTCCCGCCATGCCACGCTGCCGCTTACCCGCTATTTTTTCTTCCCCGGCTTCACGGCGGCGAGCGGAGGCTTGCTGCGCGAACGTGACCTCCTTCCTCGCCGCGATCGCTTCCGTGGCGATACGTTCGCACAGCAAACCCTGTGGCGAATGCTCGGGCTCGCGCCGCCGGCGCAGAGCCTGGTCGTGTCGCTGTTCTGCTATGCCAATGCAGCCTTGCCTGGCCTGCTCGATGCATGGGCGGCTGGCGATCGGCCGCTGTGGTGCGTGGTGCCGGAGGGCGTGGCCCACGCCACGCTCTCGCAGTGGATTGGCAAGAGCCCGCCAGCGGCGGGCGAACACCTCGTCCGAGGCCGGCTCACCCTCGCTGCCGTCCCCTTTGTATCCCAGGATGACTACGACCGGCTGCTGTGGGCATGCGATGTCAACTTCGTGCGCGGAGAGGATTCCTTCGTCCGCGCGCAGTGGGCGGCGCAGCCGCTGGTTTGGCAAGCGTATCCGCAGGCCCAGGACGCGCACCGCCTGAAAGTCGAGGCATTTGGACTGCGCTACGCCGCCGTACTGAATCGCGATGCCACGGCAGCATGGTGCCATTTCCTGCGCGCATGGAATGGCGCCGGAGACGCCGGGGCGGCGTGGCGATCGCTCGCCGCCGCGCACACGGCACTCCGCGCGCACGCGGAAAACTGGGCTGCGGCGCACAGCGGCGAACCCGATCTTGCCTCGGCGCTGGTCAAATTCTGCTCCGATCGGGTATAATTATTGGCTCACTTAATCAATGCCCTAGCTCAGGTTGCCCCCATGAAAACCGCGCAGGAAATCCGCGCAGGAAATGTCATTATGATCGGCAAGGACCCGATGGTCGTGCAGAAGGCCGAGTTCAACAAGTCCGGCCGCAACGCGTCCGTGGTCAAGATGAAGCTCAAGAACCTTCTCTCGGGCTCCGGCACCGAGACGGTATATCGCGCCGACGAAAAGTTCGATGTCATCCAGCTCGAGAGGAGGCCGGTAACGTTTTCCTACTTCGCCGACCCGATGTACGTCTTCATGGATGAGGAATACAACCAGATCGAAGTCGAAAAGGACAACCTCGGTGGCGCGGAGGTGTACCTCGAGGACGGCCTGCCCTGCGAGCTCACGCTCTACGACGGGCGGGCGATTTCGGTCGAACTGCCGAATTCCGTGGTGCGCGAGATCACCTATACCGAGCCTGCCATCCGCGGTGACACGTCGGGCAAAGTGCTCAAGCCCGCCAAGCTCGGCAGCGGACTCGAAGTGCAGGTCCCGCTGTTCGTGGCAACCGGCGACAAGATCGAGATCGACACGCGCACCGGGGAATATCGCCGCCGCGTCTGAAGCACCCCTCAGCGCTGCGCGGCCTGCTGCTCGGGTTGCCAACCGCCGCCAAGCGCGGTCATCAGGTCGACGTCGGCGGAAAGCAGATTCTGGCGGCTGCGAATGAGCGCGAGCTCGGAGACATTGAGGGTGCGCTGCGAATCGAGCACGTCCAGAAACGGCGTATAGCCCGCTTCGTAGCGGATGTTGGCAAGGCGCAATGCCGCGCGCGCCGCATCGTCGCTCTCTCGCGCATCGCGCTCCGTCGCCGCGTACTGGCGCACATTGGTCAAGGCGTCAGAGACTTCGCGAAACGACGTCTGGATTGTCTTCTGGTAATTGGCTACCGACTGTGCCCGGCGCGCGTATTGAACGTCGACTTGCGCGAAAAGCCTGCCGCCTTCGAAGACCGGCGCCGACAATCCGGCGCCGAGCGCCCAGATGCGTCCCGGGAGCGTGAACAATCCGGCGAGCGCTGCGCTTTCCCCGCCAAAGTTGCCGGTGAGGGTGATGGTGGGAAACAGCATCGCCTTGGCGACACCGATTTCGGCGTTGGCGGCGACCAAGTCCTGCTCCGCCTGCCGGATGTCCGGCCGGCGCTCGAGCAACGCCGATGGCAGCCCAGGTGGCGGTGACGCGGGCAACGGCAGTTGGGCAATGTCGCCGGGGGAGAGCGTGAGGTCGAGTTTGCCGGTGAGTGTGCCGAGCAGGTGCTCGGCGAGCTCGCGCTGGCGAAGAAAGTCGTCGAGCTGAAATGCCTCGTCGGCGCGGGCGCCCTCCGCCTGACGCACGTCGAGGTCGGAGGCGAGGCCGCTGTCGGCGCGACGGCGCACGATCGCCAGGGTTTGTTCCCGGGAATCGAGCGTCGAGCGCGTCGAGGCGATCTGCGCATCGAGAGAACGCAAGACAAAATAGGTCTGCGTGGTCAGGGCCGCAGTCGACAGTGTCACCACCTCCTTCGCGTAGCGGGTGGAGAGGTCCTGCGCCCGTGCCGCTTCGGAGGCGCGCCGCAGTTTGCCCCAGAAGTCGATCTCGAACGATGCGGAGAGCTCGAGCAGCAGGTTGTTCTGCAACAGTGCGCCCGGGGGTTCGGGCGCGACAACCTTACTGCTGAAGGCGCTCCGGCCGCCGGTGGCGGCTGCATTGAGCTGAGGAAACAGCGCCGAATTCACCACGCGCACGTTGGCATCGGCTTCCTCGATCCGCGCCACCGCCTGGACAACGTCGGTGTTGTTCGCCAGTGCCGTGGCAACAAGATCGTCCAACACCGGATCCTCGAACAGTCGCCACCATTCCGCCGGCACCGAGTCCGCAGCCGCGGCTGCAGCCGCAGCGGTCGTTCCCGAGAAGTCGTCCGGCAAAGGCATTGCGGGCCGCTCGTAGTCCGGCCCGACCATGCAGCCGCCTAGCACAACCGCGAGGACCAAGATCAGGCGGCGGGTCATGCAGGCCTTTGCTCGGCTTGTCCCGGCGCCGCTTCCGGTTTGACCTTGTTGCGCGAGAGCAGGACGAAGAAGAGCGGAATGAATACCGTGGCGATAAAGGTTGCTGCCAGCATGCCCCCGAACACGCCCGTTCCCATCGATCGCCGCGCCGCGGCGCCCGCGCCAGTCGCAAGGACCAGCGGCAGAACGCCGAGCACGAAGGCAAGCGAAGTCATGACGATCGGCCGGAAGCGCAGCCGCGCCGCCTCGAGCGCCGCCTCGAGCGGCGGGAGGCCCTTCGCCTGCTCCTGCGCGGCAAACTCCACGATCAGGATCGCATTTTTCGCCGCGAGCCCGATCAGCACCAGCAAACCGATCTGGAAATACACGTCGTTGCTGTAATTGCGCAGGAATACTGCCGTCAGCGCGCCGAGCAACCCGAACGGCACCGCGAGCAGGACCGCGGCCGGCAATGCCCAGCGTTCGTAGTTCGCCGAGAGAATCAGAAACACCATCACGATCGCGAATGTGAAGGCGAGAATCGCCGCGGTGCCGATGCGCTTTTCCTGAAACGCCTGGCCAGTCCAGGCGATGGTGTAACCCGTCGGCAGCGATCGCGCCACATCCTCGACCGCGGCAATGGCCTGACCCGAGCTTATTCCGGGCGCGCTGTTGCCGAGCACCTTGGCCGCAAGAAAGCCGTTGTAGCGATCGAGTTGCTCAGGCCCGACGGTGTTCGTCAGTTGGATCAGCGCCTTGATCGGAATCATGTCTCCGGTCGCGGTGCGGACGTAGACGTTGCCCAGGTCCTCCGGTTTGGCGCGGAACGGACCTTCGGCCTGCAACTGCACGCGATAGGTGTGCCCGAATTTGTTGAAGTCGTTGACATAGAGCACGCCCATCGTGCTCTGCAGCGCGTCGTAGACATCCTGCACCGGCACACCGAGCGCCATCGCCTTTTCGCGGTCAACATCGACGAACAGCTGGGGATAGGTGGCGCGGTAGAAAGTCGCGATGCCGGTGAGCTCCGGGCGCTTGCGCAACGCGGCCAGGAATTGCTGCAGGTTCTGGTAGAGCTTCTGCGGATCGGCATCGGCGCGATCCTGCACGTAGACCTCGAAACCGCCGGCGGCGCCCAAGCCGCGAATGGCTGCCGGATTGAGCGCGAGCAGCACCCCCTGGGACAGCTTCGAGGCCTCACTCATGGCGTACTTCGCGACGTCCTCGGCCGTCGTCTTGCGTTCGTCCCAGGGAATAAGCGGAATGAAAATGGTCGCGGTGTTGGTTCTGTTCGCGCCGGAGATGAAATCGAAACCGCTGACTACGAACGCGTGCTCCACTGCCGGGTTGGCCAAAAGCGCTTTCTGAATGGTCGCGCCCAGCTGTTGCGTGCGCTGCAGCGTCGCCGCATCCGGCAGCGTCAGCGAGCCCAGCACATAGCCTTGATCCTCCGGTGGCACGAATCCGTTCGGGATAAGCTTGAACAGCACGGCATCGATGCCGAGGATGGCCACGAAGATCAGCACCGCAATTACGCGATGACGCGCTGTCAACCCCACCGCTTGCAGGTACACGCGGGTGATCCACGCAAAGGCACGATTGAACGGGCGGAAGAGGCGGTTCTCAATATGCTGGCGCTGCAGCAAGATCGCGCACATCGCCGGCGACAGCGTCAAAGCGACCAGGCCCGAGATGGTGACCGCGGTGGCGACCGTTACCGCGAATTGCTGGTAGAGCTTGCCCGCCAATCCGCCCAGAAAGGCCACCGGAATGAACACCGACACGAGCACCAGCTCGATCGCCACGATCGCTCCGGTCACCTCGCGCATCGACTCGATCGCGGCCTCTTTCGGAGAAAGCTTGCGCTCTGCCATCAGCCGCTCGACGTTCTCCAGCACCACGATCGCGTCGTCGACGACAATGCCGGTCGCCAACACGATCGCGAACAGCGTCAGCGTGTTCAACGTGTAACCAAATAGCAGCAGGCCCGCGAAAGTTCCGATCAGCGACACCGGTACGGCGATAATCGGAATGAGCGTCGCCCGCCAGCTTTGCAGGAAGACAAACACGACCAGCAGCACGAGCACCCCGGCGGCGACCAGCGTGATGATCACTTCGTGGATCGAAGCCTGCACGAAACGGGTGGTATCGAAGGGAATGCCCTGCGTGACGCCCTGCGGAAAGCTCTCCGCGAGGCGAGCGATGCCGGCGCGCACCGAGGTCGCGACCTTGAGCGCGTTGGCGCCGGACTGAAGGAAGACCGCGACGCCGACCGTCGGTTTGCCGTCGAGGTTGGTGAATGCGTCGTAGCTGACGGCGCCGAGTTCGACCCGCGCCACGTCGCGGATGCGCAGCGCCCCCCCCGGTCCGGTTGAGCGCAGGACGATATTGCCAAAGTCCGCCGGATCCTCGAGCCGGCCGCGCGCGGTCACCGTATACACCAGGGTCTGTCCTGGGGGGGCCGGCTCCGCGCCAATCTTGCCGGCGGCGTACTGGTTGTTCTGCGCGGCGACCGCCTGTGCCACGTCGGTCGGCGTCACCCCGAGCTGCGCCATTCGGGCCGGATTGAGCCAGATGCGCATCGAGTAGTCACGCGCGCCGAAAATGGTCACATCCGCGACGCCCGGAATCCGCTTGAGCTCGTCCAAAATGTTGATCGTGGCGTAGTTGCTCAAATACAGCGTGTCGTAGCGCGGATCGTCCGACGACAGCCCGATCACGAGCAGAATGTCAGTGGAGCGCTTCAGCGCCACCACGCCGGTTTGGCGCACGACATCGGGCAGGCGTGGCAGCGCGATCGCGACCCGGTTATTGACGTCGATCACCGCCTTGTCCGCGCTCGAGCCCACTTCAAACGTGCAGGCAATCGTCAACGTGCCGTTGGTCGCTGCCGTCGAGCTGAAGTAGAGGAGGTTGTCGACGCCTGAAAGCTGCTCTTCGATCGGCGCAGCGACGGTGCGTGTTAGCGTTTCGGCGCTCGCGCCCGGGTAATTCGCGGTGATGATCACGGTGGGTGGCGCGATTTCCGGATACTGCGCGACCGGCAGCACCTGCGCGGCAATGAGGCCTGCGAGCGTGATGATGATGGAGATGACACCGGCAAAGATCGGCCGGTTGATGAAGAACTCCGAAAACGACATCGCGGCGACTCTACTTGTTGGCCGTCGTGGCGGGCGCGTTGGGCGCCGCCGCAGCCGGCGCCTCGACTACGGCGGTGCCCGGCTGGATTTTCAACAGATTGTCGACGATGACCCGGTCGCCGGCATTGAGCCCGGACATGATCGCCCAGTCCGTATCGATCCAATCGCCGGTCTTCACCGGCCGCGCCTGCGCCTTGCCTTGGGCATCGACCACGAATACCAGATTCTGCTTCTCGGTTTGAATCACCGCAGTCTGCGGCACGAGAAAAATGTTGTCGCGTTGGCCGGCGGCGATGCGCACCGTGACGAACTGGCCCGGCAGAAGCTGTTCATGCGCGTTGTCGAATTCGGCGCGCAGCTGCTGCGTGCCGAGGCGGGTATCGATCGCGGTCGCGGTAAAGTTGAGCCGCCCCTTGGTGGCATAGAGCGAGCCATCGGGCAACACCAGCTGCACGTCGGGGTTCGTCGCGCGTGCAAAACGGCCACTGGGGAGTTTGGCAAGATCGGCTTCGGCCAGACTGAAGCGCACCCAGATCGGTGTCAGCTGGTTGATGGTAGTGAGCAGACTGCCGGCGACATCGGTGCTGATCAGCGTTCCGATCGAATGCTCGGCGCGACCGCTGATGCCCGCAACTGGCGCGGTGACATTGGTGTACGACAGGTTGAGCTGCGCCTGGCGCACGGCGGCATCGCCAAGCTGCACCGCCGCTTGTGCGAGCTCCAACGTCGAGGTGGCGTCGTCGTACTCTTTGCGGCTCACCGCGCGGTCCTGCACCAGCGGCTTTAACCGCGCTTCCTCACGCTGCCCCTGCGCGAGCTGTGCGTTCGCCTGCGCCAGCTGACCCTTCGCCTGTGCGAGAGCGACCTCGAATGGGGCGCGATCGATCTCGAACAGCGGCGCTCCTTCGCGCACCGGATCGCCTTCGCGGTAGAACTGCTTGAGGAGTATTCCGGATACGCGCGCACGCACCTCAACCTGCTTCGATCCTTCGACCTGACCGACGATGTCGAAGCGAATCGGCACACTCCTTGGCGCAACAGTCACCAGGTGCGCGGCGACCGGTGCCGGTGCGGCGGGTGCGCCTTCCTTGCCGCATCCCGCGACCAGGACCATGCCGACACTCGCCGCAAGCCAAAGCGTGGCCGGCGAAGACAGGCAGCGCTGCAACGCCGGCATCACTTTTCTGGACGGCGACATGGACACTCCGCGAAGAACACGACACGGGCTCGGCGCACCCGAAACGGCGAATTATTATACAATCGCGATTGTATGTAAACTTTGAATAAGCGCGGAGTCAGCATTGCGTCGAACGAAGCAGGAGTCCGAGCAAACGCGGCAGAGGATTCTTCGCGCCGCGCGGCGTGAGTTTGTACGGCGCGGCGTCGCACGCACCACGCTGGGGCACATTGCAACGACGGCAGGCGTTACGCGGGGCGCGATCTATTGGCATTTCGCCGACAAGACCGCCTTGTTCCACGCCATGCGCGAACAGGTCTCGCTGCCGCTAATCGATCGCATGAGCTTCGCCTTGCTCTCTGCCAGCGATGAGGATCCGCTGGCGGCAATCGAGACGTTCCTGAACAGCCTCGTCGACACGATAGCCGGCGACAGCGCGACGCTACAGACGTTTCAGATCATGATATTCAAGTGCGAGTACGTCGACGAGTTCCAAAGCGAGCTCGCACGCCAAACCCGCCGCAGCCATGAGCTTGTGAGCCAGCTCACGACCGTCTACCAGCGCGCGCAGCGCGCCGGCGGGCTGCGTCGCGGACTCGCGCCCGCGGTCGCGGCGCTCGACACCTGTGTGTTCGTCAACGGCCTCCTGCGTCTGTTCCTGCTCGATCAGGCCGGCACGCTCCTGCGGCCACACGTCAGCGCCCTGATCGCCGCACACGTCGCCGGCCGCCACAGCAGCGGACGTTAGGGCACCTGCCTCGAGCGGTTGCGCCGGCCGCCGTTCCGCGTCTACTATCCGCGGCAACAAGCGCCGTCGAACGGCGCTCCACGAGGAAGCCGATGCGTACCCAGGTTGGCATCGTCGGCGCAGGGCCGGCGGGCCTTCTGCTTTCGCACCTTCTGCACCGCCAGGGCATCGAGTCGGTCGTGCTCGACAACCGCAGCCGTGCCGATATCGAGGCCACTGTTCGCGCCGGCGTGCTCGAGCAAGGCACCGTCGACCTGCTCCGGGCCT
>Ga0302324_100002621_pt1 | contig 41269 bp, 32 predicted proteins | sample Palsa_T0_1_FD_201949 | JGI IMG/M metagenome (GOLD analysis project Ga0302324, IMG submission 201949) | Peat permafrost microbial communities from Stordalen Mire near Abisko, Sweden - Palsa_T0_1 | ecosystem: Environmental > Terrestrial > Soil > Palsa > Peat permafrost | place: Sweden: Abisko...
ATGGCCAGCCCGCCTGTGCCGGCGAAATCGCGAAGACCGCGGCGGGCCAGTTTTTCAAGCACGCGGGCGGCGCGCCGCGCATCGGCGGGCGCCAGAAAAAGATCGAACGCCATTGTTCTCGCACTGTTCGTCTTATGCTGCGCCACGCCTACTGCCGCCGTCAAGCGGCAAACCTGCGTGCCGACGCAAACTTGCGGGTTACAATCAAGCATGCTGAACCGCCGCGAAGGAATCCAAGCGGCCGCGCTGACGGCCCTCTCATACTCGCGAGTCCTGGGTGCGAACGACCGCATCCAGTTCGGACTCATCGGATGTGGCGAACGCGGTCTCTACGTCGCCTCCATCTTTCAGAAGACCGCCGAAGTGGACGTGCGCGCCGTGTGCGACGTGTTTGGCGATCGCACGGACCAAGCCGTGGCGCAGGCCGCCGGCTCGCAATCTTTCAGCGACCATCGCCGGCTACTGGAGATGCAAGGCCTCGAGGCCGTCCTGATCGCCACGCCGGACCACTGGCATAAAGCCATTGCCATCGACGCGCTCAACGCCGGCAAGGATGTGTACGTCGAAAAGCCTCTGACCCGCTTGCGCGAAGAAGGTCCCGAAATCGTGCGCGCCGCGCGCGTCAACAAGCGCGTGTGCCAGGTGGGCATGCAGCAGCGCTCCGGCGAGGTCTACCTGGAAGCGCGCGAGCGGTTCGTGCGCTCCGGCATGATTGGCAAGATCTCGCACGTGGATTGCGTGTGGCACGGCGGCGCCAACCGGGCCTTGCCCACCGAACCGGCGCGAAAGCCCGCCAATCTGGATTGGGTGCGCTTTCTTGGGCCGCTGAACTACCGCGACTGGAATCCCGCGCAATTTCTCGATTTCCGGGCGTTCCTGGATTTCGGTGGTGGCAAACTGACCGATTTCGGCGCCCACTGGATCGACGTGGCGCACATGTTCATGGATCAAGATGGGCCGCTCTCCGCCGTGGCGGCGGGCGGCGTTTACTACGACCATCACGACGGCCGCACCGCACCCGACACTATCAGCGCGCTGTTCGAGTATCCGGGCGGCTTCACGGTCGGTTTTATTTCGCTGGCGATCGACAATGGCCCCGCATACAAGGTAGAGTTCCTGGGATCGGGCGGGCGGCTGCTCGTGGATCGCAACCACTACGAGTTCCGCGCCGCGGAGAAAGGCGCGGAACCGGTGATCCAGCGCTTCCCCGGCGATATCACGGGCCAGCATGTGCGCAATTTTCTGGATTGTTGCCGCTCGCGCAAACTGCCGAACGCGGATGTCTACATCGGGCATCGCGCCGCGCAGGCCGCGCTGCTCGCCAATCGGAGCTATCTGGAGAAACGGCGCATCCGCTTCGACCCGCGAAGCGAAGAAGTGCTCCCCTTATGACGTGGCGCACGCTCTCAGCGTGCCGGGGTACCCTCTGGGTCCGGCACTCGTGGCGACGTTCGGGGCTGGAATAAATCGGGAGTAACATCGTATTCAATAATAGGAGGATTCCCCAGTGCATAGAAAGCTAGTTCCCCTATGGCTAGCCGCAGCCATGGCCGGCTGCGCCACCCCAGCAATGCTGCCCGATCCGGCCGTCGACATGGATCGCACCGCAGCCAAACACAAAGACACCGCCGTGTTTGCGGGCGGGTGCTTTTGGGGTGTCGAAGCGGTGTTCGAGCAGCTAGCGGGCGTGGACCAGGTGTTGGCTGGATTTGCCGGCGGCGATGCAATCTCGGCCCACTACGAGATCGTCAGCACCGGCCTCACGCACCATGCCGAGTCGGTCGAGATCGCCTACGATCCCGCCAGGATCACGTACGGCCAGCTCTTGAAAATCTTCTTCGCGGTGGCGCACGATCCCACGCAAAAGAATCGCCAAGGCCCCGACAGCGGCCCGCAATACCGCTCGGCGATCTTCTACAAGGATGCGGAACAGAAGCGCATCGCCGAGGCTTACATCAAGCAACTCGGCGATGCGCAGGCTTTCAAGAAGCCAATAGCAACCGACGTCGTCGCGCTCAGCCGCTTTTATCCGGCCGAAGGGTATCACCAACAATTCGTGAAAAAGAATCCCGACTATCCCTACGTGGTCTATAACGATCTGCCCAAGCTGGCCAAGCTCAAACAGGAATACACCGCGATGCTGAAGACCGCACCCAAGTGATTTGTCTTACTGTTGCTCATCCGCCGACGGGCCATAGATCGCCGGCACCGGCACGTCGTTCAGCCGCAGATACACAGTCAGTTGCGCGCGATGGTGGATGGTGTGGTTCATCACGAAGCTGCAGATGCAGGCAATCCGGGGCATGCTGAGCAGGGTTTCGCCTCCCGCCAGCAGCGACCAGGTTTGCGCCAGATGCTCGTCGCTGGCGCCGGCCAAGGCGGCGCGCGCCGCGGAAGCGTTCTTGTCGAACAGCGCGAGCAGTTCTTGCCGCGACGTGGCGGGTTCCTCCTTATAGGGCGCGATGTCGAACGAGTCCTTCTCGACCACATCGACGGCCCAAGCTGTCATGTTCGCAATATGCGTCGCCAGCGCCGCCATGCTAAAGGACTTCGGGTGCGGCTTCCAGTCGTACTTGTCTTCCGGGCAGCGCTCCAGCACTTTACGCGTACTGGCCATCTCGTGGTCGAATTCAGGTAATAAGGCGTTACGAATCATAGCTCTTTCCTCCAAGGGTTATGTTCGCTTTTTGTTCGCCTTATGTCAAGAACTAAATTGTAAAATCGTTACTTCCACTGCAACAACCGGTGCGTCCGTTCACCCAGTGCAAACGCGATCTTGTCTTGCGCCACGGAGAGGCGGAAGGTTCCCGGCCGTAGATTGAGCGGCGTCAACCGGCCATGGAAATGCTGCACTTCGGTCGCGGAGCCCGCGGGCCGCTTGGCCACCCGATCCACTGCGCGCGTGAAGATGCACTCGAACCCGTCATGCATCTCGGTGAAGTAGATGCGTCCCCCAGCCGGAGACCAACGCGGATAGTCGCCCTCTCCCAGATCCACCCATTCCGCGGCAGGAACGTTCTGTAGCCCGCGGAAGGGCGCGGCCCACATGTGCGGCTGGCCGTCGCTCTCCTCGGAGGTGAAGAGCGCCCAGCGCGCATCGTTCGAAAAACTGGCTAGGTAAAGGTTAGCGTTGGGATGCGCATAGATCGCGCGGTGTTCGGCTGTCCTGGTATCCCAGGCCATGATTGCGCGGTGCGCCTCCGTGCTTGCCGACAGCATCCACTGGCCGCCGCGCGAAAGATCCCAGTTGACGGCGCCGCCCTGCAACCTTCCCCACGATTCGCCGGTTTTGAGATGCAGAATTTTCCGGATCTCGGGAGTTGTACCCGCCATTGGTTCGCTTACTTGAAGGACAAAGAGACCATCGGAACTGAGATTGATGGCTCCCGGCAATAATTTCCGCGACCCGGTCCGGTAATCCTGCAAGAAGGCGGTTTGCTGAAAACCCGAGAGGAACGACCCGCCATCCGGGCTGAATTGCACAGAATAGTTGTCATGCCCCGGTTCGATGAGGGACGCGAGCGGTCCGCGTACCGCTCCGCTTTCCGCATCGATTGGCAGCGCCCAGACGCTGGACCGGCTGTCTACCGCATCGGCCAGGATGACGCCGCTGGAGGAAGCGGCGCAACCTGAAATATCCAAGCGCGAAGGCGCCGCTGCGACGGACGCGGCGGCGTGGAGCGCGGGCTGGAGCGGGAATTCGCCCAGCACCCGGATGGGTCCATCCACAAACGTGTAAAGGAACTGTTCTCCAGCTAAGGCGCAGGCGCGCGCCTCCCAGTGCCCCGAGTCCCTGAATTCGGGAATCAGCGTGGCCGGTCCGCCATCCAACGGGGCGGCCCACAGCCGAAGCGCACTTTGTTCTTCGGGAGCCAGGAAAAGTATGCTCCGGCTGTCGGCGCTCCACGCGGCGCCCTGCACCGACGATGCGTTCCTGGCCAGCCGCACCGGCGCGCCTCCTTGTGCCGGCATGCGGTACAGCATCCGCATGTTGGAAGCCAGAACGTCCCCGCCATTCTCGTTGATGTTCAGATAGGCGATCCACTTACCATCCGGCGAAAAGCGCGGAGCCCGGCCGCCTTCCACCAGCAGCCGCGCCGCGCCGCCGGACTCGGAGGGCTGCAAGTAGATGCCAGCGGGCTGGCGTGTGGAATGGAATGCCAGCCAGCGGCCGTCCGGCGAGAGCGCCGGTTCGTCGTTCGCGGCTTGGCCGCCGGTGACGCGCTTCGCTGCGCCAGTGGGCATCGCCTTCAGCCAGATGTCCGGATGCGGGCCGTCTTTTCCAGGTGAGGCGAACGCCAGCCACTTGCCATCATGCGAGAGCGCCGGCTGCATGGCCTCCGGCATGCCGGCATCGAAAGGCACAAGTTGGTGAGGGCGACGCGGAGCGCGCAAGACACCGAACCCCACGATTCCGGCGGCGGCGAGCAGCGCAGCGGCCGCCGCTGTCCAAGCCTTCCTGCGCGGCTTCCGCGCGCGGACCCGCTGTCCTTCGATGTAACGCGCCAAGTCCGCATCCATCTCCGCAGCGGACCGATAGCGGCCCGCGGCATCTTTGCTCAGCGCCTTTAACAGAATGGCGTCCAGAGGCGCGTCGAGGCCGGACGATTCCGGCTGTGTATGGGCGATGACACTCGCCACGCCGGCCGGCGACGGGTCGGTGATCTTATAGGGCAAACGGCCGGTCAGCAAACGATAGAGCAGCACACCCGCCGAATAGAGATCCGAAGCCGTGTTTACCGGCTCGCCGCGCACCTGCTCCGGGCTGGCATACTCCGGTGTGAAGGCGAAGACTCCCGTCTTGGTAAGCGCGGCCTCGGCGGTGGCGTCCACCAGGCGCGCGGTGCCGAAATCCAGCAGCTTCACGTTACCCGCGTCATCCACCAGGATGTTCGACGGCTTCACGTCGCGATGGATCACGTGGCGGCCGTGCACGTAGGACAGCGCTTCCATAACCTGGCGCATTAGAACGATCCGGCCGCGCGTGTCGAGCTCATGCGCGTCGCAGAAGCGGTCGATGGTTAGGCCGCCGACGAATTCCATCACCAGATAGGGGAGGCCTGTCTCGGAGACGCCGCCATCGATCAGGCGCGCGACTTTGGGATGATCGAGGCTGGCCAGGAACTGGCGTTCGCGGCGGAAGCGGTCCTCGATGTCGTGGGAGGCTAGCGCCAGCGGCACTACTTTCACCGCGGCCGACATTTGGAAAGCGCCATCGGCGCGTTCGGCCAGGTAAACGGTTCCCATGCCGCCGCGCCCGAGCAGCTTGACGGCCTGCCAGGCGCCGAAGCGCGGCAACCGCTGCGCGGACGCGGGGGCCGCGGCCCGAATGCGTTCGTGATCGTCGAGCAAAAGGGCCACTTCGGTGCGCACGCTCTCATCGGCGCCGCACCGTTCGTGGATCAACGTATCCCGTTCCACGCCCGGCGCCTGCTCGATGGCAGCGTAAAAGATCTCCTCGACCTCCCGAAATCGCTCCACTTCAGCCGGATTCATAGAGTGGATTCCTCAGACGAGGCGGCGGTGCAGCCAGGCCAGCGAAAAGTGCAGGCTGCGTTCCACCGTGCGGCTGGAGACCTCCAGAATCTCGGCGGTTTCCTCCACGGTGCAACCGAGAAAGTAGTGCAACTCGACCATACGGGTCTTGATCGGATCGAACTCGGCCAGATCGTTGAGCGCTTGCGAAAGATCCAGCGACTCGGCGCTCTCGCCGCCCAGCCAGGCCAGTTCGGCATCCAGCGGCGCGCGCTGCCAGCCCAGACCGCGCTTTTCGGATTTCGCCTTGCGCGCGGAATCGATGAGAACGCGGCGCGTGAGTTGCGCGGCGAAGGTGAAGAAGTGCGCGCGATCCTTGAGCGCCAGACGGCGCACGCGCAGCAGATCGACGAAGACTTCATTGACCACCGCCGTAGCCTGCAGGGTATGGTCCGGCCGCTCTTTGCGCAGGTAGCCTTCCGCGATGGCGCGAAGCTGATCGTAGACCAACGGGGCCAGGGCCTCGACTGCGCCGGATTCCCCCTGCTCCCAGCGCGCCAGGAGCTGGGTAATTTCTCCCTGGCCGGATTCCGCCACGCTTCATCATAAAACGTCCCGGAGCCGCCCGTCCGTTGGAATGTAAGTACTGCACGATGGAGTACCGTACTCCGGACCGAACTCCTCCATTTAGATACGGCGCAAATCGGGGGAGAAGGCCGCCACGGAATTTGCCCAAGAAATTATCTGTCGGGTTTTGACGGGCGCTTGCGCCGTATTGAATGAAGCGCCGGGCAGCCAGTTAACACCCCGGACGTCTCGAGAACTCGTAGAACCCAGGAGACCTTTAATGAAGAACAATCGACAGCAAAAAGCAATTCGCATCGTCGCGACGCTCGCGCTCACTCTGGCCTTGGCCGGGATCGCAATTCCGGCGCAGGCTCAAACCTTTACCTCGCTGCACAGCTTCGGAGGGATATATGGCACCCCCCCGGACGGCAGCTATCCCACCGGGCTGGTGCAGGGCGCCAACGGATACTTGTATGGGGCCACGACCGCCGGCGGGAACGAAACTCCGGAGGTTAGCTGGGGCACGGTGTTCAGAATCAGCACCACGGGGACGGAAACGATCCTCGATAACCTTTACACGGAGGGTCTAAGCGGAAGCCAGGCGGGGCTGGCGTTGGCCACGAACGGGGATTTCTACGGCGTATCAAATTCAGGTAGTGGTGCTAATTCGCCCGGGGTGCCCTACAAAGTCACTCCCAGCGGCGCTTTCACTACCTACACGGACTCATGTACTGTAGACTGCGGCACCGGTCCCAACACGACGATGGTGCAGGCCAGCAACGGGGACCTCTATGGGGCAAATCAGGGCGGTGGAGCATACGGCGAGGGCACAATCTTCAAACTTACCCTGGCAGGCGCGCAGACCACGCTGCACTCCTTTTGCGAAACCCAGAACACGGAAGGTTACTGCCTGGATGGAAACGGGCCCTATACGGCGCTGGTGCAGGGCACGAACGGAGACCTGTACGGCGCCACGCATGATGGCGGGCCCTACGGCGGCGGTACGATCTTCAAAATCACCATGGCAGGCGACTTTACGACGCTTCACTCCTTTTGCAGGGTCTCAGGTTGCCCTGACGGCGCACAACCCTACGCCGCGCTGGTTCAGGGCGCCGGCGGGAACTTCTACGGGGTAAGCTCCTCCGGCGGGGCCTACGACGCCGGCACCTTTTTCACCATGACCCCAAGCGGCGCGCTGACCACGCTTTACAGCTTTTGCGGCTTGGCAGATTGCGCCGACGGCTCCGCTCCCCTGGCGCTGATGCTGGCCACCGACGGGAACTTCTACGGGATGACGGGAAGCGGCGGGGCCAGCGGCGGTTACGGCACGATCTTCCAGATCACCCCCAGCGGCTCACTGACCACGGAGCACAGCTTCGACGGCACCGACGGCTTCGTCTCACAAGTCCAACCCGGACCGTACCTCATCCAGGACACCAGTGGGACGTTCTACGGGGTGACTGCAGAGGGGGGAACCGATTGGCCAGGCTGCCCCACTTGCAACGGTACCGTCTTCAGCTTGTCCATGGGTCTGGGCCCATTCGTGGAAACATTGCCGACCTCCGGCGACGTCGGCTCGACCGTCAGAATTCTGGGAAACAGGCTGACGGGCGCGACCAGCGTCACTTTTGACGGTGTCGCGGCTACGTTCACGGTGGCCGCGAGTACCGAAATCACCACCACCGTACCCACCGGCGCCACCACCGGCGTAGTTCAGGTGGTGACGTCCGCAGGGACCACGCTCACCAGCAACCTAGTCTTCACCGTTCGCTAGCGGAAGAGCTTCATACCGGCAGGGTTGGCCGGGGCGCCGGTACGTGTACGGCGCCGGTGGGCGGGACGGGCGCGGTGGTGTGCAGCCTCGGCAGCCTGGCGGTAAGCGACACGGCGACCGTAACCTTGACCGTGAAGGTGACCGGTGCGGTGGGCACGATACCCACCGACACCGCGCGTATCTCCGTCGCCGGATACGACTCGGCTACGAGCAGCACCTCTACGGTAAGAACGAAGGTGAAGAACTAGGTTCAGACCGCGGCCGACGCCCTCGCCAAGCCTGCCTCGGTTGATAAGAGCTTTTGATTACGATAGCGAACAGCGGGTCCCCCTGGACCCGCTTTGCTCAAAGAATCAAATTCCTTGACCATCGTGACAGGCCGACGAGGGCATCGGCCGTCCACAGGGGGACCGCCCCACGATCTTGGGCCGACTACAGCCGGAGTCTAAAAGCCGTAATCGCGTTGCCGGAGCCCGTCTTTATAAGCTTCTTTGGCTGCCTTCGCCTTGTCCTGGGCATCCTGTTCCTTAAAGCCTGCTGCGTCCCAACGCTCCCAGGCGGGGAGAGAGTAGTCGGGAGTTGCGAGGGCTTCCTCTTCGCGAATGGCGGCGACCCATTGATCGACCGCCGCCTTGTAGGCCTGCTGCAAACGATCTAATTCCGCACTGTCGATAGGCATTCTCTTATGGTAGTCGTGGAAAATGACGAATTGATGTCAGCCAAGGCATGCCCTGTATAAGAATTTTGGATTCGACAATCGCACTTCCCAGTCTTTAGACTGGATGTATGCGGACCGCCATGCCAGCCGTTTCCGAGGGAGCTTCCCAAGTTGCGCTCCTGCACCACATCAGCAGCATTGTCAGCTCCGACCTGAGCCTGGAGAAAATGCTGCAGGAATTGGTCTCGCTCACGCTTGAAACCACGCGTTGCGACGCCTGCCTGGTCTACCTGGTCGACCGGGCCAGCAACGAAGTGGTGCTGCAGGCCTCGCAGCTCCCCCACGCGTCCGAGATCGGCAACATTCGCCTCAAGATGGGCGAAGGCATTACCGGCTGGGTGGCGCAACACAAATCCGTGGTGGCGCTTTCGAACAAGGCTTCCGCCGACGCGCGCTTCAAGACCTTCCAAACGCTGCCGGAGGACACGTTCGACGCCTTCCTTTCCGTGCCGCTGGTGAGCGGCGGAGACCTGATCGGCGTCATCAACGTGCACCACCGCGAGGCGCACGCGCATGGGCCGGAAGAAGTCGCGCTGGTCAGCTTCATCGGCGAGCAGATGGGCGGCGCCATCGCCAAGTGGCGCTTGGAAGAGCGGTCGGAAACCGCGGCGAAGCGCATGGAAACGCTGGCGGCGGTGGCCCAAACCATCTCCGCCGAAAACTATCTGGACCGCATCCTGCAAGCCATTTCGGAGATGGTGGCGGAGACCCTGGATTCACCCGTTTGTTCCATCATGCTGATCGATGAGGACCGCCGCGAGCTGGTGATTTCGGCGGCCCGCTGCTCTTCGCCCGACTATCTGCACAAAATGCCGCTGAAGATCGAGGATTCGCTGATCGGCCGCGTGGTGCGCGAGGGCCGCCCCATCACGGTTCCCAACGTGCTCGCCGAGAAACAGTACCGCTACCCGGAACTGGCGCGCAAGACCGGACTTGCATCGTTGCTGTCCGTGCCCCTGTTGACGCGCGACAAGGTGATTGGCACGATCAATATCTACACGCGCGAGGAGCGCACCTTTTCCGACGAAGAGGTCGGCTTCGTGAAAGCCGTAGCCGGTCAGGCTGGTATCGCCATCGAGAACGCGCGCCTGATGTCGGAAACGCTGGAGATGAAGCGGACGCTGGAAGCGCGCAAGCTGGTGGAGCGGGCCAAGGGTATCCTGCAACAGAAGTACAATCTTACTGAAGAGGAAGCTTACCTGCGCTTACGCAATGAAAGCCGGCGGCTGCGTCGTCCCATGCGCGACTTGGCCGAAGCCGTGATCCTGGCCGACGACCTGCGCAGGATCGGCGAGGGGCCGCCCCGGCCCGGCCGGCCGGCCGCGGAGACACCGCCGCGCGAAGACTCTGTCGCCGAGTAGAGACTGGGTGCTTAACCGTTTTGGGGGAACTGCTCTTGACGGTCGCGGCTCGGTAACAGCCGCGTTTGATTTCGCAAGGTTGACCGAGCCGCGACCGTCAGGGAGCGGTTCCCTTCAGTCGGAAATCCCCACGCCGGTTAAGCACCACGACTGCGGCGCACGCGTGCTAGACACGTGCATGTAGACTAAGGTCAGATGCGGGCGGCATTGCTCGGCTTCATCATCGCGGGTTGCCTGCTGTCGCAAACTGGCAGTGCTCCGAGGACGCTTGCGGACGCGTCTACCAGCGCACGGCTGACTAAAGTAGAGGTAGGCCTGACGGCTCTGCAAGCACAGGTTAGCGATATCGCGAAGACCTTGGTGGACATCCGGAAGAACCAGGTGGACATGCAAAGGCAGATCTCCGATTTGAACGCTAAGATGAGCCTCGTCCTCTGGGTGGGTGCGGCGGTCGGCGTTCTGTTGCTGGGAGCCGCCTGGAAATCGCTGGAACGGAAGGCGGGTGTCGCGCCACTTCCTTCGCCGGCATACGCTCCCTATCCTCCCTATGCCGCTCCCGACTTCCGTCAGTGGGAAATGGAGGCCGTGGTTCGACGCGTTGTCGAAGAGCTTCGGCGAGACGACGAGGCCCGGCAGTCGCCCAAATCGAAACCGGCCTGAGCATCTGCCCCAGCGCGCCTGCGTAGCGCGGTTGCCATTCCCTCCCCTTTTGGCCTATACTTGCCCTTTACGATGTCTTTTCCCGCCAGCCAGTTTAGTTTCCGGTTCCGGATCATCCGGAATTGGTAGAGTGGCGTTGGACGGAGGCAGATCGCGTTTTTCTCGAAACCAACCCGCTCGCGAGAGTGGGTTTTTTGTTGTGCAGAGGATCTTGCAGCAAAGGAGCCAACAGCCATGATCATCTCAATGCGCCCGCATGCCACGCGCGCGGAAATCGAACATGTTCGCGAACGAATCGAAGAGTTCGGATACAAAGTCCACTCCATCGAAGGGGAGGAGCGCGTGGTCATCGGCGTGGTGGGAGTCGGCGACGTCACCGCCTGCCTGGAATCGCTCGAAGCCACTCCCGGAGTCGAGCGCGCGGTGCGTATTTCGGCGCCCTACAAATTCGTTAGCCGCGAGTTCAAGCCGGAGCACACCGTCCTGCGCATCAACGGCCTGGAGATCGGCGGCGACGAATTCATCGTCACGGCCGGCCCCTGCTCGGTAGAATCCGAGCGGCAGATCATGGAGACCGCCGAAGCCGTGGCCGCCGCAGGCGCCCGCATGTTGCGCGGCGGCGCATTCAAACCGCGCACCTCGCCCTACGATTTCCAGGGCATGGAACTGGAAGGCCTCAAGCTGCTGCGCAAGGCCAAGCAGGCCACGGGACTGGCCATCGTAACCGAGGTGATGAGCGACAGCGACGTGGGCATGGTGGCCGAGTACGCCGACGTGATGCAGGTGGGCGCGCGCAACATGCAGAATTTCGCGCTGCTGAAATCGCTGGGCGGCTGCGGACGCGCCGTGCTGCTGAAGCGCGGCATGAGCTCCACCATCAAAGAACTGCTGATGTCCGCCGAGTACATAGTGGCCCACGGCAATCCCAACGTGCTGCTGTGCGAACGCGGCATCCGCACCTTCGAGACCGCCACGCGCAACACCTTCGACATCTCGGCCGTCCCCGTACTGAACGAGTTGACGCACCTGCCCGTGATCCTGGACCCCAGCCACGCCGCCGGCAAGCGCAGCCTGGTGCCCGCCCTGGCGCGCGCCGCAGTCGCCATTGGGGCCGACGGGTTGATCGTGGAAGTGCATCCCAATCCGGAAAAGGCCATCAGCGACGGCGCGCAATCGCTGAAGCTGGAAGATTTCCGCGCCATGATGCGCCAGCTTCGCCCCTATCTCGACCTATGGAAGGAAGCCCGGCTCGCCGAGACCGCCGCGGCTGTGTAATACTGCCCTCGTGAACTACAAGAAACGGGCCGCGCTGCTCATCATCATGATCGCCTCGCTCTGCGCGTTGGCGGTTTGGGGCGTGGCGCGCTTCCGCTACCGCTCTCTGCGGACCACCGCCGACTGGCTGCAGCGCCTGCCCACGCAGGATGCCGTGGTCTTCTACATCGATTTCGCCGCGCTCCGCAAGGGCGGCGTTCTGCAAATGCTGTCGGGTTCCCTGCCCGGTTCAAAGGTGGTGGAAGAACCCGAGTACAAGGTCTTCGTGATGAAGACCGAGTTCGACTACATGCGCGACCTGGATGCCGTGCTGGCCTGCTTCACGCCGCGCGCCAAGTACCTAGTGGTCGAGGGGCGCTTCGATTGGAACAGCCTGCAATCCTACGCGCGCGAACAAGGCGGCGCATGCCGCGATGCGCTTTGCCGCATGAGCGGAAGCACTCCCGAGCGCAAAATCTCGTACTTCCCCCTGCGGCCGGACCTGATGGGCCTGGCAGTGAGTCCGGACGATTCGGCCGCCATCGATATGGAGGCCACCGCCGCGCGCCGCCGCACGCTGGAGATACCGGATGCGCCGGTGTGGATCTCCATACCGCCCGCCCTGCTGAAGACCGGCACCGATCTGCCACCGGGCACGCGCATGTTCGCGACCGCCATGCAGGATGCCGACGATGTCAGCATTGCTATGGCGCCATCCGGCAACCGCTTCGAAGCGCGGCTCACCGTGCAATGCCGGTCCGAGCGGCAGGCCACCACGCTGGCCGCGGAACTCGGCGGCATCACCGGCATGCTGCGGGACATGTTCGTGCGCGAGCACCAGACACCCAATCCGCGCGATCTCAGCGGCGTGCTGACTTCCGGGACGTTCAACCACCTGGGCACGCGGGTGTTGGGGAGTTGGCCATTGGAAAAAGGATTTGTGGAGGGGCTGTTCGGCGGAGAGTGACCGACACGTCCATCATTCTGTTTCGCCGCCAGCAGGACTGGCAAAACTGGCTGGAGGCCAACCACGCCGCGTCGTCCGGCGTTTGGTTGCGGCTGGCAAAGAAGGGATCTGCCACCCAATCGGTTTCATACGGCGAAGCGCTCGAAGCGGCGCTCTGCTACGGCTGGATCGACGCTCAAAAGAAGCCCGAGAGCGAGCATGCCTGGCTGCAAAGGTTCACCCCGCGCCGGCCGAAAAGCATCTGGTCGAAGGTGAATCGCGAGAAGGCTGAGGCGCTGATCAAAGCTGGCCGCATGCAGCCCGCCGGGTTGGAGCAGGTCGCGCGCGCCAAGCAAGACGGCCGCTGGAATGCGGCATACGATTCGCCCGCCGGCGCCGAGGTGCCCGACGATTTCGCGGCCGCTCTCAACAGCAATGCGCGGGCCAAGGCCTTCTTCGGCACGCTGGACCGCGCGAATCGCTACGCCATTCTCTGGCGAATTCAGACAGCCAAGAAGGCCGAGACGCGCGCGCGCCGTATACTGCAATTCATCGAAATGTTGGAAAGGCACGAGAAGGTGCATCAGCCTGTAGGGCGGATGCCAGGGTCCGCGGCCGACCCCCTGGTCGGCTCCCTGCACTCGTCAAAGCATTGATTCTTCGAGCCGAAAGCGGTCGATTGACATACGCGCAAGGCGTTACGTGTTCCTCGCGTGTTTGACGGGCACCCAACAGATTGCGTACACTTGAATCCACAGACGACCGAATTCGCGCAGAAGAGGCGCGGATAAGGCATCACCGGCAGTGGCGGGATATCGCGGACGAAGCCGTGCGGGCCAAGCGTGTTAGGGCGGAAGCCGAGTTCATGGCAATTGACGTCATGCTCGTCGAGCAGATTGCAGCCAGCGATCCCCGTCCCGTCGATCCGGCGGCGATGGAGCATCAACTGCGCCTGCAGAAATCCATGGGAGGGTGCCGCAGCGCCTATGACGACCGGCGCGTACGCGAGTGGATCGAATGGAACCTCCGCCTGCAGCGCACCGCCAGCGAGATGACTGCCGCAGCCGCCAGGCCGACCCTCGCTGCCATAGAAGCCTTCTATCAGGCGAATCGCGAAAACTTCCGCGGCTGCGCGGTATTCGAGGCGTCGCACATCGTCAAGCACATCAACGCGCAGCAAAGTGAGGAGCAAGCGCGGACCGGCATCGAAGCGGCGCTGACGGACCTCCAAAATGGCGCTGCATTTGCGGAAGCAGCGAATCGCCATTCCGACTGCAAGGACAAAGGCGGCGATCTTGGGCAGTTCCTGGCGGGAACGATGGTCCAAGAGTTCGAAGACGCGATCCGCGACCTGAAGCCCGGGGAGCGCACCGGTATCTTTCGCACACCATTCGGTTTCCATATCGCCGAATTGCGCAGCAAGACCCCCGCCGGCCCGTTAGACTTTCAGGAAGTCCGGGAGGATATCAAAAAGGTGCTCACCAAGGTGGAAGAGCATAAAGAGTACCTGCGCGTGGTAGCCGAGCTACGGTCCCGCGCAGATATCCGCTGGATTCCCGAAGCGGCTAAGCCCGAACAGAACCACGAGTCCGCGGAAGCCAGAGTGTCTGCAGGAGAAGGCGCATATTGCAATACAGCCAAATAACAGCAGCTCGGCGGCACCGGGGAATTGCCGAGGTGCCGCCGAAAAAAGAAAGAGGACATCATGACGAATTACACCGGAATCTCCAGCGGGGCGCGTCCGAAAGGACCCCTACGCCTCATCCCCATCGCGCTGCTGGCTTTTCTGACGCCCGGCAGCGGAGCGGCGTAGGCAACGACGTATGAGACGCTGCACAGTTTCCAAGGCAGCCCCGATGGCGCCGGCCCTAAGGGTGCACTCGTAATTGGCACGAGTGGCGTGCTTTATGGCACCACAGAGGCGGGAGGCACATCTACACTTGGCACGGTCTTTGAGCTGACAAAACCCGCCGGAGAGCCCTGGAAGGAAACCGTGATCCTCAGTTTCAACGGGTCCGACGGACAACGCCCTGAATCAACCTTGACCGCTAGCACGACGGGAGCGTTTTATGGCACCACGACCCAAGTCGCATACGGAGGGGGAGTTGATAACGGCACCATCTTTGAGCTCGCGCCACCGTCCACCGCGGGTGGCGCCTGGACGGAGACGGTCCTATACACTTTCGTCTATGTCGCACAGCCCCAAGAGGCCCAGAACGTACTCCCGAATGGGACCCTCCTGCCTGGCCCAGGCGGAACGCTATATACCACAACCCAGGGCTCGGCCGACGATCCCAATGGCGGCCCCAGCCTCGGGGACGTGGTTGCCTTGGTGCCGCCCGCCACGTCGGGGGGCGACTGGACGGAATACCAACTATATACCTTCGGCTACCCCCAGGGGGAGAAACCCGAAGCGGGCGTAGTGTCCGAAGGCGGATCCCTGCTCGGGACCACCTACTCGGCGGGCGGTGGTGGGGCCGGCACGGTATACGAGTTGACGCCACCAGCAACCCATGGCGGCACCTGGACCGAGACCACGATCCACACCTTCATGGGACCTGATGGTGCCAACCCAGCGGCACCCCTCACGGTGGGTCCCGGCGGAGCCCTCTACGGCACAACGACCGAGGGCGGCTCCGCAACGTGCGGCTGCGGCGCCGTCTTCCAGTTGACACCACCGTCGACAACCGGCGGGGCCTGGACAGAGTCCGCGATCTATAGCTTTACCGGGACCGACGGTGACGGATCCACTCCGCAGGCAAGCGTGGTAGTTGGAGAGAATGGAGCGCTCTACGGCACGACCCAGTATGGGGGAAGCGCCAACCTGGGCACGGTATTCATGCTGACGCCGCCAAGCGTCACGGGCGGCGCCTGGACGGAAACCGTGCTGCACAGCTTCACGGGCCAAAACGGCGACGGCGCGACGCCCCTGGCAGCCCTGACGCTAAGTTCCACCGGGGTACTCTACGGCACCACCTCCGAGGGTGGCACGGCGGGGAAAGGCACCGCATTCGCCGTAGCGCCGTAACGAAAAGGCATCTACCGGCGCTGTGAGCTCAAACAGGAGACCGCCGATTGCATTGGTGAGACCAACGGCACACGAACAGAACCTTTGCGGTGAAAACCCCCAGTAAGGATTCAGCCCGCCCGAAACGCCGATCGTGTAGGCGGCTATGACAGCATAGCAAATCAGCGGCCAGCGCCCCTCGGAAGGGCTGCCACGCTATGGTGACGCAGTTGAACAGGTGATTGGATAATGCCCCATGCGGGACCGCTGGGAAAGGGAATATCGCCGTTTGTCATCTGCCGGTAACGACACCAGCAGACATGCCAGAAAACAAGACCAACAACAAATGTTTCAAAATACACCGCTTCAGCTTCAGCGGAGTTTGCCTATTCAAGGACTCGTCCAGGCTGCCACAGTCGTGTCCTGACCACCATCCCCAAAACGGTTAAGTACCCTTGGGTTCTCTGGCGCGCAGCAACATTTGTGGCGGCTCGGGAATCGCCGTTGTGGCGACTTGCGTGCGCGGAATCATTTTCGCGGAATCGCCTGGCATTTTTGATGAAGAAAGGCGGCGCAGAACCCAACGAAGGCATTGACGTCCGTGCGCGCGTGAATTCTTCGTCCGGATACTGTTTTCCGGAATGTCAGTGAACCGCCGATTGGGTCATTAGAAGGCACGAACGGCTCTGCCTCAACGCCTCGTTGGACACGCGGCTTCAGCGTCCCTTCGCCGCCCGCCAGGTATCCTTGAGGTCGTTGAAGCGGGCGTGCATGTCCTGACGCAGGTCCGTGATTCTGGTATCGATGGCGGAGACCTGCCAGTGGTTGATCGGGATGCCGATCAAAACCACCAGTGTGGGCATCCCGACCGCCAGGAATAACTGCGTATCGTTCATGACCTCATTCTGCAGGAATCCGAACGCCAAAACGAGCGTGCGATTTGATAGCATGAATGCCGAATGCATCCGCGCACCATATATCAGGTCCTCGAAGAATCCGCGGCGCAGTTTGGCGACGCGCCAGCCTTGCGGCAGCCCACCACGGGGAAAGACGGGAAACGCGAGTATTTGACCTACTCGTGGAACCAGTACAAAACTGCCGCGCAGGAGATTGCCGCGGGCCTGCGCTCGATCGGCATCCGCAAAGGCGACGTAGTGGCGCTCGATTCGGAGACGCGCCTGGAGTTCTATCTGGCGGATCTGGGCATTCTGACGGCCGGCAGCGTGGCCGCCGCTCTATATCCCAGTTACCCGCCCAAAGATCTGATTCACACGATCCGGAACTGCGGCGCCAAGGCGCTGTTCGTCGAGGATCCCAAGACTTTGGAGGCGTTGCGCGAGGCGCCGGACATGCCGCGCATCCTGCTCACGGGCGAGGCGCAGGGCGCGATGTCACTCGAACAACTGCGCGCGCGCGGGCGCCTGGCGCTGGCCGAGGATGCGGGGTATATGGCGCGCCTGAAGGCGGAAGTCACTCCCGCCGACTACGCGATCCTCTATCTGACCTCGGGCGCCACCGGGGATCCCAAGATGGCGCTGGTCACGCACCGGGCGGTAGTCGCGAACATGGACATGGCTCCCGCCGCCTGGCCCATCGGACCTAAGGATGCCACGGTGGCGTTCCTGCCTTCGGCGCACATCGCGCAGCGCATCGTGGTGGAACTGCTGCCGCTGCGCATGGGCACGCCCGTGACCTTCATGGAAAGCCTGCTGAAGCTGCCGCAAGATATCCGGACCGTGCGGCCCACCGTGCTGCTCGCGCCTCCGCGCATGTGGGAGCGCATTTACTCGACCATCTGCACCGAACTGCGGAAGCGCCCGGTCGTGGCGCGCAAAGCGTTCTACGGCGCTTTGGGCATGGGGTTGGCGGCCGCCAATTACAAACACCAGGGGAAACCCGTGCCGTTACGCATTCGCGCTCCGCTGAAGATTGCCGACCGGCTGTTCTTTCAGAAGGTGCGGACACGCTTCGGCGGACGTCTGGCGATTGCGGCTTCCGGCGCCGCGCCGCTCAGCAAGGAACTGGCCGAATTCTACGAGGCGATCGGCATGCCGCTGGTGGAAGGCTACGGGTTGACGGAAGGCGGCGTGGTGACGTTGAACCCGCTCGACAAGCCCAAGGCCGGCAGTATCGGCAAGGCGCTCCCCGGCGTCGAATTGCGTATCGCCGAACAGGACAGCGAGCTGCTGATCAAGAGCGAGTGCCTGTTCTCCGAGTACGTTGGCGATCCCGAGGCTACTGCCGAGGTGTTGCGCGATGGCTGGCTGCACACGGGCGATATCGCATTTATAGACGATGAGGGTTTCGTTTTCATTACCGGCCGCAAGAAGGAGCTGATCGTCTCCTCGACCGGCAAGAAGATCCATCCATCGCGCGTGGAGAGTCTGTTCAAGTTCGAGCCGCTGATCAGCCAGATTATGCTGGTCGGCGACCGGCTGCCGTACCTGACGGCGCTGTTCACGATCAATCCCGCGGTGGCCGAGACCCTGAAGGGGATGGATGCGCTGAAGGGGCGCGATACGGCCGAGATGGCCGCCGCCGAGCCGGTGCAGAAGGAGATCCGCAAGGTGGTGGACCGGGTGAACAAGCAACTGGCGCCCTTTGAGCAGATCCGCAGGTACCGCGTGCTGGGGCGCGATTTCAGCATCGAAGACGGGGAACTGACGGCCACCATGAAAGTCCGGCGCGCGCGGGTGATGGAGAACTTCAGGGAGAGTATTGACGAGTTGTACGCAGGCAAGGAGGTGTAGTAGGTAACTATTAGTCTCAATATGCTATAGGGCATTTGTTCCGCCTGGTGGTACGCTACTTCCATCGCAGGGGCAAATCAAAATGAAGGTTGAGAGGCTTGGCCGATACGGCGGCATCCTGCTTGGCGTAGTGGCCTGGGTGGCGGCGCTGGCCGGTATGGGCGGCTCGGGTATCGTGGCTCCGGTTTCCGTTACGTTCACGGATGTGACCGCCCAAGCCGGCATCAAATTTGTGCATAACAGCGGGCGCGCCGGCCAGAAATTCCTGCCGGAGACGGTGGGCTCGGGCGCGGCGTGGTTCGATGCCGATGGCGACGGTTGGGCCGACATCCTGCTCATCAATAGCCGGGACTGGACGCCGCGCGGACGCAAGTCCCTGCCGGCCCTGTATCGCAATAACCACGATGGCACGTTCACCAACATCACTGCGGGCAGCGGCTTGGACGTGGAGATGTACGGCATCGGCGTGGCCATCGGCGATTACGACAACGACGGCCGCGACGACGTCTACATCACCGCCCTGGAAGGCGACCGCCTGTTCCATAACGAAGGCCACGGCAAGTTCAAGGACGTGACTAAGGCGGCCGGGATCGACAACGCCAGCTTCGGCACCAGCGCCGCGTGGGTGGATTACGATCGCGACGGCAAGCTGGACCTGTTCGTCGCGAACTACGTGCAGTGGACCGCGAAGGGCGACCTGTGGTGTTCGCTGGATGGAGCCACTAAGTCGTACTGCACGCCGGAGTCTTATAAAGGAACTTCGTCTAAGCTATTTCACAACTTAGGTAACGGCAAATTCGAAGATGTCAGCCGAAAGGCGGGCGTGGCCGATCCGACCAGTAAGTCGCTGGGTGTCGCGGTGCTGAACTACAACGGCGACGGCTGGCCGGATTTGTTCGTCTCCAACGATACCCAGCCGAACAAACTGTACCGCAACAATCGCAACGGCACCTTCACCGAGGAAGGCATGGCCGCGGGCGTGGCCTTCGGCGAGGATGGCGTGGCGCGCGGCGCGATGGGCGTGGACGCCGCCGATTACGACCGCTCCGGAAGGCCGTCTCTGCTGGTCGGCAACTTCTCCAACCAGATGCTGGGGCTGTATCACAACGAAGGCGCGGGGCTGTTTGTGGACCAGGCGCCATCTTCGACAGTGGGCCGCGCCAGTTTGCTGAGCCTGACATTCGGCGCATTCTTCTTCGATTACGACCTGGACGGCTACCCGGATATTTTCGCGGCCAACGGCCACATTGAGGAGCAGATCGGCCGCGTGCAGCCCAAGGTTCAATACAAGGAGCCGCCGCTGCTATTCCGCAACCTTGGCATGCAGGGCAAGGGGCAGTTCGAGAACGTGACGGCGCGGATGGGCGCGGCGTTCAACCGGCCGATGGTGGCGCGGGGCGCGGCCTATGCCGACTACGACCACGACGGCGATCTTGATATTCTGGTGACGACCAACGACGGCCCGGCTTACTTGTTCCGCAACGATGGCGGCAACCGGAATAATTGGATTTCGATGCGGCTGGTGGGACGCAGGTCGAATCGCGACGGCATCGGGGCGGTGGTGCGCATTATCAGTAAGTTGGGTAAACAATGGAACATGGTGCGCAGCGGATCGAGTTACTGCTCACAAAGCGATTTGGCGCTGACGTTCGGGCTGGGCGGCGACACGGAGGTGCAGGCGATCGAGATCGAGTGGCCCAGCGGCGAGAAGCAGAAGCTGGCGGGCATGGCGGCGAATCAGTTTCTGACGATCGACGAGACGGCGGGGATTGTGGCGAAGGGGCGGGGGGGCAAAAATTGACGGACGCGAGTGGACTGTACCCGCCCTGGACCTTGGTTGTGTGCTCGCTTGCCACGGTTGCCCCGTATTTTTCACAGAGGTTCGATGGTGATTACGTGGCGCACGCACTCGTGCGTGCCGCGCCGGCACTCTTGCCGGCACCAGTTTTCGACAGGCTGTCCGCGCCCCCGGAGTGCGTGCGCTACGTCATCGGGCCACATGCGGGAAATGCGCGGCTAATTCGCCAGATACCGCGCCACTGCTAGATTCCCATCGATCTCGCCGATGGCAACAATCTTTCCGTCTGTCTGTATCAGCAGGCCGGAAACTACCTGGTCGCTCATCAGCGAGCCGCCGCTGGCAAAGGTGGTATCCAGCTCGCCGTTGGAATCGAGCCGTGCCAAGCCGCCCGTAACCGGTGTGCCCTGAGCGTTAGCGATGCCGCCCACTACGATTTGCCCGTTCGATTGAAGAGCGATCGCCTGCGGCTGGGTTGGTCGTTGCCGCCGAACGTGAAGGACGTCGAACTGAAGGTAGAATCCACGACCCCTGTTTCGCTGAAACGAGACACTTTGGCGGCACTATCGTGGCAATTCACGCAACCGGTGTGAACAGCCTGGGCCACCACAAAGTCGCCGTTCGGCTGGAAAAGGACCGCTCCCGACCCCGACTTGATGGCCGCCACCAATGTTCCCGCCGTCACTGCGGATTGCAGCACTCCCGTGGAGCTGAACTCCACCACTGCACCCGCGCCACCCAGGGCCAGGTAGGAACCGTTGGAGAGCTGCGCCAGGGCGGCGGGTGAAGCGATGCCAGCTTGTACCTCCACAATCCCGCCCGTGCCAAACGTGGTGTCCGGGCTTCCGTTTGAGTTGTACCGCACCACTACCGTCTGGCCCGGCTTATGCACCCCCGAACCGTTCACAAACCCGCCCACCAGTATCTGACCGTTGGGCTGAACAATGACTGCGGACGGCGCTGGAAAAGGTCCGCTGGGCGCGGTCGTTACCAGGCCGCCATCGCCAAAGGTAACATCCAGTTGGCCATTGGGCTTGAACCGTGCGATGCCGAACTGTTGGGCCGCATCAATGCCAGTCTGTGCCGTCCCCACCACCAGGATGTCGCCGTTGGACTGCACTGCGACCGCACTCGGGCTACTGATGCCGCCGGAGAAGAATGACGCGGTCGTGGTCCCAATCAGCGTCCCGCTCGAGGTGTACCGCACCAGACCAAAGACCTCTCCGTTGGGGTTGGCGGCGCCTTCGTTATTGAAACCGGTCACCACCGCGATGTCGCCGTTGGATTGCTCGATGGCGGTCAAGGTACTGAGGCTCCCGCCGAGCGTGGTCGTTACGATTCCACCCGCGCCGAAGGTTGTGTCCGGACTGCCGGCGGTCTGGGCCATCCCCAACCCGGATGCGGCGCCGAGCAAAGCGGCAACAGCACTCGCGGACCTTAACATCCTGGCGGCTGGTTGCAACAACCGCCGCCCGATTCTTGTCGTATCTAACACCTTAAACATTTACTATTATCTCCTGGATTCGTCCCCACGAGGTTACTGGTTGTGAAGTGCCGATCCATTTATAAGACTAGCGTTCGGCGCTGTGGCGAGTTGTCAACAGAATGTCTTATTTTTGTGAATTCGCGTACAGCGGTCACTTGGTCATTGAAATCTCGAAGCCGATATCTACCTCACGGATGTCGACGCTGCGAAAGCCGGCCTGCGCCAACATGTCCTGAAACTGCTCCTTGGTATGGTATAGGCATTCTTGAGCAGCATCAGTCGAAAAGTGCGCTTCGTCAGAACTTTGTTGACCGCGCTCAAGCCCATGGCGTTCACTTGTTCGTCGATCGATTCCGGTGAAGCGTCATGCCTGAGGTCGACGATCAAGCCGCGGCCTCCCGGTTTGAGCACGCGGCACATTTCTCGCAGGGCACGCACGGGCTGCCCGAAGTTCTTGAAGGCCGCGGGGCACAAGAGGAAGTCGAAAGTATCGTTTGCGAAGGGCATATCGGAAGCATTGCCCTGCCGGAAGTCGACGTGCACGCCCGCTTCGGCGGCTTTCTTGCGCGCGATTTCGACAAAGGTATGGCTGATGTCGAGTCCGGCGATCGAGTCCGGACCGAGCTTCGCGAGCTCGATGGAGAAGTAGCCCGGGCCCGGCGCGACGTCGAGGACGGCGCTGCCGGGCGGGAGTTGGTTGGCGACTTGCTGCGCTAGCTTCGTGAATTCGTCGAGCGACTTGCCCGTGTTGGCCGCGTACCACTTCGCGACACTTCGCGACCATGCCTTCCATACCTATGTCCTTACGAGCTTTGGGTGTTGCCGGCGGCATACAACTATGAACGCAAGCCGCGGTGCCCTGGAGTTCGGCGAAAATTATCCGCTATTGGTCTATCACTGGCGCTGAGCTGCATCGGCTGCCTGCGCCATATTGAGCAGCAGTTCGGTGAACTTCGGCGGTTGGCCGATAAAAAGCCCTTCGCCGATGAGGAAGTTGGCCGCCCCGGCTGCATCTGTCTGACCCTGACCGGTCGGCCGGATCACCGCACAGTGAGGCAAGGTCGGACTGATGAACTCGCACGGGACCGGGAAGATCAGGTTCGTCTGTAGCAGCGGATTGACAGTTACATCGAAGTTCGGGAAGGTTAGCCCGTTCGTGGGATCCGTTAAAGGAGCGAGGGGAGGCTGCACTGAGTTGCCTGCAAAATCCATCCATTCCAAGAAATGGGCTACCTCGTCGCCACCGATGCTGAGTAGTATCCTCAAGACCTCGAGGCTGGTTACCTTTTGGGCGAGCGTAGAGTACAGGCTGGAGCCGCCTTGCTCGATCGACGCGAAGTGAAACGCCGCCGTGTTGGCAATCGCCTGGATATGATTGGCGTTTTCGAAGTCGTTGTTGGTTATGGGAATTGCCGTGAATTGTCCGCCGGACAACTGCGGCAGCGCTTGCGCGAACGTTGCGCCGAAATCGGGATTGGTCGTGCTGCGATAACGGGGGTACCAACTGGTGTCCACGGTAAGCTGCATGAGATTGGTCAACCGGCCGATTTGCTGGGCGCCGGCGGCTTGGCTGCTCGGCAGAGTACGGAACGCATCCAGATCGACCGGCTCCTGGCCCTTGGCAATCAGGTAGGCGTTCAAGAAGTTCGCGTGAGTCTGCTCGTCTCCGGTATTGCTGGTGATGTATTGCGGGCCATCGGGATCCAGGTTCATGAAGGCCGCCTGATAGCTGTTCATCGGTGTGAAGGGGGCTGTCTCCACAGGGAGTTGGCCAGGGGTCAGGCCACCCAGTTCCGCGTATTGAATCCAAAGATCGGTCTCGATCAGTTCCGCGGCCGCCACAAATTTGAGAATCGCGGCGTCGCCGCTCGTAATCGGAGGGCCAGGAAGGGCAGCGGGTGCGCTACCGGCCAATAACCGCGAGCCCAGGGCTGCCGCGCCGCCGGCCGCCAGTCCCATCTTCATGAATGAACGCCGGTTCGCCGGCCGTTTCGTGTTAGTGAGGTCTTTCACAAGTTTCTCCTAAGTAATTGGTTTGTAATGTCGAATCGCTGCCGAAGTCACGAGTTACTGCTGACCGTCTGTAGCGACCACCAAGTTATCACGCACTCGCGTTTTAGCCCGCATCCGCGAAGGCCATTTTACACATCGGATCGCCTTAATTTACAGGCATTACAAATTGAGTTAGTTGTTAACGCGGCGATGCAAAGACGCGCGGGACGCTCACTCGGTGGCGCGCCACTCCAGCATGACCACCGACAGCTTGGGTATACCGCTCTGCAGCACCAGCTTGTAGCCGTTCTGCGATCCCGGTTGCTCCACTATCGTAATCCCGCTGGCGCGCCTGGGGTCCCAAGTATAAGTCGTGGGATTCCAGCCGTTCTCCGCGCCAGCCTTCTCGGTTAGCGCCGGGGAGTACCTGGGGTCCGCCGTGAAGAAGGTGATGCCGCTGGGAGTCAGATCTCCGGGATAGGCGCTGACCCGAGCCGCCACTTCGGGTAGCACACCGTTTAACGCGCCGGAAGAGGCGCGATTGCGTTCGACCACCAGGCGGCTGTTTTTCGCGAGCTTGCCGGTCCAGATGATTCTACCCGAAGCCGCCGGCGCGGCGTTGGCCGGACGCGGCGGCGCGGGAGCGGCTGGCGAGACAGGGACCGGCGCCAGCACCGACGTGAGGGCCGCTGGCGAGGCCGCCGGCAGGTTCTCGATTTTCGGCGGCGCGATGCCCGGCCAGGCGGTAGACAACTGCTGCGGGGCTTTGGCCGGCGCGCGGAAAGGAATCGCGCGCGTGGATTTAACGGGAGCGGGAAGCCGCAACGCGGGAGGTGTAGGTGGCGGCTCGGCGCGCGCCTGGCTGGCTTCCGGTGGCGACTGCGCTCCCGGCGGCTTTGCGGCGTCCAGGCGCGGCGCGGGGGCCGTGCCGCTCTCGCCAGGTTTCAGGAAGCGGGTGGCTTGCACGATTGGCGAACTCCCCGGCACATCCACGGTCAGCCGCACGGAAACGTCGCCGGATTGTCTCGCATAAAAGATGCTGCCGGAACGGAGATCCGCCGGAGTCAGGCTCAATTGGGTCCGGACACCATGGTCGTCGATATCGATCGATCCGCCGGTGGCATGGCGAATCAGCCGAGACGCGCCATCCCAGACGATCCGCAGTTGGCCGCGCATATCGGTGGCGGACAGGGTCAAGATAGAGCGGGAAGTCTGCCACAGCCAGAATCCCAAGGCGGCAACTGCCAGCGCGGCCAGGCTTGCGGCGTACCATTTCCACTGCGCGCCGCGGCTGCGCAGAGGCAGGTGCGGTTCCGTTTCCAAAACCGGTCGTGGCTCGGCTGCCGGGGTGGGTGCAGGTTCAGGCGCAGCCACGATGTGCGGCGCTCTGAGCACCTCCTCCGGGGGCGGCGACTGGGCCGTGGCCACGGGCGTCAGCGTAAATTCGAGGTAACTGCTATGCGCGCGAATGACGCCTTCCGCCTCGCGGAGGAAGAATCCGGCGCGGGCAGGTGCGAAACTGGCCGGCCGGACAACCAGGGCTACCTGCCAGGGCTGCGGGAAGAAGCGGTTGAAGAAATTCAGGTCCTCATCCGAAAGCAAGATTTCGCTGCGCGTGTGGGCGCGATACCAGCCGATGGGCTCCAGCCGGTCCAGATCCGCATCGCCGCCCGGGGCCGCGAGGGTTTCCTGGAGAGCGGCCTCATCTTTCGCCGAAAGTAGGAAAGACGGGCCTTTGGCGTACTCGCAGGCAATCGGCCGCCAGGCCGTGATGCGCACCACGCTCTTTTGATGCGTGCCGTACAATATGCCGCCCGTCTCCACGCCGCCGTGGGGCACGCGATGGTATCCGTCTACCGCGGTCTCCCGGATTTGTTCGAGCACCGCTTCGGAATACTCGATGCGCACGGATTGCCCTGGCGGGACCCACGTTGCGAATTTTGGCCCGAATTTCGGCCCCACAGCAGTTCCGGTCATAGGCGGATGCCAATCTTGCCGTGGCAAGGTACAATCACTAGCTTAGGTCATTTTTATCGGGACTCATAGGATGCCCGATCGGAGGAGCGACATGGACGGGCCGCAGGCCGGGTGGGCGCCCACGGCGGCGCAATTCCTGGCAGTATTGCTGTGCGCCGTGCTGGCGCGGTCCGCCACGACCGTACCCCGGATCGAGGTGCTCGAAGGCGACGGGGCCATCAACAATATCCGTCTGCACCGCGCGAAGGAACCGGTGGTGCGTGTCGTGGACCAAGACGGCCACCCTATCCCGAACGTGGCGGTGACTTTCATCTTGCCCGGAAAGGGCGCGGGCGGAACGTTCGGGGCCGGGCAAAGCTCCCTGACGGTAATGACTGACGACAACGGCCAAGCCGTGGGGCATGGGCTGCGGCCGAACGGCAGCGCCGGGCAATTCCAGATCCGGGTGACCACTTCGCTGCGGGGCCAGGCGGCCACGGCCAACATCCTGCAGACGAATGCGGAGCCCGCGCAGGGCGGCGGGTCGTCCAAAATCATTCTGATCGTGGCGCTGATTGGCGGCGCGGCCGCCGCCGGCGCGGCGTTCGCCCTGAAAGGCAAGTCTTCGGCAACCACGCCGGCCAATCCGAGTGCGGTGATCGTCGCGGGCAACCCGAGCTTTGGTCCACCCTAATGACCTGCCTGATTACAAGATCGATCGCGCTGGCCGCTTTAGCGGCGGGCGCCGTGTGGGCGCAGCCGCTGACGATCGCTACAACTTCGCCGCTGCCCCAGGCAACGATTGGCGCGGCCTACACGCAGACGTTCAGCGCGACTGGAGGATCGGGAACCGGCTACACATGGACGGCGACCGGCCTGCCTGGACCTTGGCTGACTATGAATCCCGGCGGCGTCCTGTCGGGAACGCCGCCTTTGACGGCGGTCACCTCGACTTTCATGGTGCAAGTGACGGATAGCGCCAGCAACACCGCTTCCGGTTCATTCACCTTACCAGTGGCCTTGAGCATTACCACAGCTTCGCCGTTGCCGACGGGCACGGTGGGCGTAAGCTATTCTCAGAGCGTCGCGGCCGCCGGAGGCAGCGGGACCTACACGTGGTCGGTGAGCGCGGGACTCTTGCCGGCCGGTCTCACGTTGAATGCGGCCAGCGGCGGAATCAGCGGCCAGCCGACTACGGCAGGACCGGCAAGCTTCACGATCCAGGTGACCGACAGCAACCAGGCCACGGCGACAGAGCCCTTTACGATGACCATCGACCCGGCGATCGTCATCACCACCAGTTCACCCTTACCGGCGGGTACGGTGGGCGTGAACTATTCGCAGACCTTGGCAGCTACCGGAGGCAGCGGGACTTACACCTGGGCAGTGAGCGTGGGATCGCTGCCGGGCGGCCTCACGTTGAATTCAACTACGGGGCTGATCGGCGGCCAGCCCACTACGGCCACCACTGCGAGCTTCACGATTCAGGCGACCGACAGCAACCAGGCTACGGCGTCCAAGCAATTTGCCCTGACCATTAACACGGGGATTGTCATCACAACTGCCTCACCCTTGCCGCAGGGTACGGTGGGCGTGAACTATTCGCAGACCCTCTCAGCTACCGGTGGCAGCGGGACCTACACTTGGGCGGTGAGCGTGGGATCGCTGCCCGGCGGTCTTACGTTGAATTCAACTACTGGGCTGATCGGCGGCCAACCTACCACGGCCACCACTGCGAACTTCACGATTCTAGCGACCGATACTAACCAAGTCACGGGATCCAAGCAATTTGCCCTGACCATCAACCCGGCGATTGTCATCACAACTACCTCACCCTTGCCGGCGGGCGCCGTGGGCGCGAACTACTCGCAGACCTTGGCGGCCACCGGCGGCAGCGGGACTTACACTTGGGCAGTGAGCGTGGGATCGCTGCCGGGAGGCCTCACGTTGAATTCAACCACGGGGCTGATCGACGGCCAGCCCACTACGGCCATGGCTGCGAGCTTCACGATTCAGGCGACCGACACTAACCAGGCTACGGGTTCCAAACAATTTGCCCTAACCATCAACCCGGCGATCGTCATCACAACTGCCTCACCCTTGCCGACCGGAACGGTGGGCGTGAACTATTCGCAGACCTTGGCCGCCACCGGCGGCAGCGGGACCTACACCTGGGCGGTGAGCGTAGGATCTTTGCCGGGCGGCCTCACATTGAATCCAGCCACGGGACTGCTCAGCGGCCAACCTACTACGGCCATGGCTGCGAGCTTCACGATTCAGGCGACGGACGCCAACCAGGCAACGGGATCCAAGCAATTTGCCCTGACCGTCAACGCGGCGATCGTCATCACTACCAGCTCACCGTTGCCGCAGGGTACGGTGGGCGTGAACTATTCGCAGACCCTGGCAGCTACCGGCGGCAACGGGACCTACACTTGGGCGGTGAGCGCGGGATCGCTGCCCGCCGGTCTCTCGTTGAATTCAGCCACGGGCCAGATCGGCGGCCAATCTACCACGGCCACCACTGCGAACTTCACGATTCAGGCGACCGACACTAACCAGGCTACGGCATCCAAGCAATTTGCCCTGACCATCAACCCGGCGATTGTCATCACCACCGGCTCACCTCTGCCGATCGGCACGGTGGGCGTGAACTATTCACAGACGGTCGCGGCTACCGGTGGCAGCGGAACTTACACCTGGGCGGTAAGCGAGGGATCCTTGCCAGGCGGGCTCTCGCTGAATTCAGCCACGGGCCAGATCGGCGGCCAACCTACCGCGGCCACCACTGCGACCTTCACGATTCAGGCGACCGATACTAACCAGGCCACCGGATCCAAGCAATTTTCCCTGACCATCAACCCGGCGCTGAACATCACGACCACGTCACCCTTGCCTGCCGGCACGGTGGGCGTGAACTACTCGGTAACCTTGGAGGCTACCGGGGGTAGCGGGACCTACACGTGGGCCGTAAGCGTGGGAACCTTGCCTGCCGGTCTCTCGTTGAATTCAGCCACCCGCCAGATCGGTGGCCAACCCACTACGCCCATCGTTGCGGGCTTCACTATCCAGGTTACCGACTCTAACCAGGTCACGGCGTCCAAGCAATTTGTCCTGACCATCAACCCGCCGCTGAACATTACCACGACGTCGCCGCTGGCCAGCCAGAGCGTCGGAGTCGCTTACAATCAGACGTTGAGCGGGTCCGGAGGCGCTACGCCGTATACGTGGTCGCTGACGAACGGTTCCTTGCCGGGGGGCTTGTCGCTGGCTTCCTCCACCGGTACGATCAGCGGAACGCCAAACACGGTCGGCGTATTCCAATTCACAATCCAATTGAGCGACAGCACGATTCCCGCGAACACGCTCACCAAACAATTCGCTATCACCATCGCCGCCGGTCTCACCATCACCACCGCGCCGACGCTCCCAAACGCGACCGTGGGTGTGCTTTACTCGCAAACGCTCTCCGCGGCCGGCGGCACGGGGCCCTACACGTGGTCGGCAACCGGATTGCCGACATGGCTGGCTCTTAGTGCGGCTGGCGAGTTGCAGGGCACGCCGACTGTCGCCGGAGCCCCCACCTTCAAAGTTACGGTTAACGACAGCGCCGGCAGCCCTCCCGCAAGCCAGACGTTCAACTTGACCATTGTCGCGCCGCCCGTCATCTCTACGACCTCGCTGCCCAATGGCTTCGTCGGTGTCCAATACGTACAGACGCTCGCGGCTTCCGGGGGCACCATGCCCTATACTTGGACCATCGCAAGCGGCAGTCTGCCGGGCGGACTGTCGCTCTCGTCTACGGCGGGCACAATCGCCGGAAACCCCAGCGCAGCGGGGACCTCCAGCTTCACAGTTCAGTTGAGGGACGCCACTGGAGTTACGGCCACCAAGGCGCTCATGCTAACGGTCGTCGCGGCACTGACGATTTCGACCACCTCGCCGCTGCCCACAGGAGAAGCGGCCATCGCGTATTCGCAGACGCTGGCGGCGGCCGGCGGCACGTCTCCCTACACATGGTCGGTCTTCGCCGGCGCACTGCCTCCCGGGTTGACGCTCGCCGCGAACGGGTCGCTCACAGGCACGCCGGGCACGGCGGGCGCGTTCAGCTTCACGGTGCGGGCGACCGACAGCAACGGCTTCACCGCCAGTGCGGCATTAGCGCTTACCATCGCGGGGACGCTGGGCATCTCCACTCCCAGTGGGCTCAACGGCGGCTCGGTGAACGTTGTTTACTCGCAGAGCCTGGCGGCCTCCGCCGGGGTCGGTCCATACACGTGGTCGCCCACCGGCGGCGCGTTGCCTCCCGGCCTGAACCTCGCCGCGGCCGGCGTCATCTCCGGTACTCCCACCGCCGCCGGAGCGTTCTCATTTACGGTGAAGGTCACGGATGCACTGGGCGCCACGGCCAGCCGTCAATTCACTCTCTTCGTCGCCACAGGGCTGTCCATCGCCACGCCTTCCACCTTGCCCGGCGCTGCCGTGGGCGTGGGATATTCCGAATTGCTCCAGGCTTTGGGCGGTAGCGCGCCTTACACATGGAGCGTCACAGTGGGTTCACCGCCGGCCGGCTTGTTCCTCAGAAGCAATGGGAACCTGGCGGGCACTCCCACCGCCGCCGGCGCGGATTCCTTCACCGTGCAAGTGACCGACAGCCTGGGGCACCAGGCCTCCGCGCAATTCTCCATCACGGTCGCCCCGGCGCTGAGCATTACGACCAGCGCGCTCCCCGGCGGAACGGTGGGAGCCGTCTATTCGCAATCGCTTGCGGCAACCGGTGGAACGCCGCCGTATACGTGGTCGCTTGCGAGCGGATCTCTGCCGGGAGGTCTCACGCTTTCCGCGGCCGGAGCCATCACGGGCGCCGCCAGCGCGGCGGGGACGTTCATCTTTACCATCAAGGTTGCCGACAGCGCCGCGTTCATCGCGACGAAACAACTCAGCATTACCGTGATCGGGGGGATCTCCGTCACGACGGCTGCCGCGCTGCCCAACGGAAGCCTCAACACCAGCTACTCGCAAATGTTGGCTGCATCCGGTGGCACGCCGCCATATACATGGACGCTGACGGCCGGCGCGCTGCCCACGGGACTGGCGCTCAGCGCGTCCGGCGCCATTACGGGCGCGCCCACGGCCAGCGGCACTTTCCAATTCACGGCAACCGTGACGGACAGCGCTTCGGGCACGGCCAGCCGGCAGTTCACGCTGATTGTCGGCGGGCTGGCCATCACCACAACTGCGCTGCCCGGCGGAAAGGTGGGCGCGTCCTACAGCCAGACACTGACGATCACAGGCGGTACGCCGCCTTACACTTTTACTACAAGCGCAGGCTCGCTGCCGCCCGGCATCGCACTTAAGGGCACTGCTCTCGCCGCTGTTCTCAGCGGCAAGCCCACCACGACCGGCTCGTATACCTTCACGATCCAGGTGGCCGACAGCGCCTCCGCCACCGCCGCGCAACAGTTCACTATCGCGATCACCGGCCTGGTTATCACAACCTCGGGGTTGCCCAGCGCCGGCGTGGGCACCGCGTACTCATACACCGTTCCCGCCGAGGGAACCGCGCCCTACACCTGGACCATCGCGCAGGGCTCGCTACCCGGCGGTCTGACACTGGATAAATCCAGCGGAACGATTAGCGGCACGCCCACGGCCGCGGGCACTTCCAACGTGACGATTCAGGTTACCGACAGCACCGATGCGGCCGCCACAGCGGCTTTCACGCTGACGGTGATATCGGCCAGCTTCACAGGGCTATCGAGCACGGCTGCCGCGGCGCAGCAATTGACCTTCGCGCTGGCTCTGGGCGCGGCGTATCCACAGGAGATCACCGGCGAAGTCATGCTGGCCTTCCAGCCGGATGCATCGTTGGCTTCGCCGGCGGACGATCCATCCATCCAGTTCTCGACCGGCGGACTGACCGCGAGCTTCACGATACCCGCCAATAGCACCGCGCCCGTGTCTTTCTCGCTGCAAACCGGAACGGTGGCCGGGAGTATCGCGTTTACGGTGAGTTGGCAGGCGGGCGGCGCCACTCTGGCGGTGCCGGCCGAGTTGACGCAGACGATCCAAATCGCGCCCGCCGTACCTGCGATTAGCGCGGTTATCGCGACCACCACATCGACCGGCTTTCAGTTAGCGATCACCGGGTTCTCCAACACGCGCGAGGTGTCGCAAGCCCTGCTGCAGTTCACGCCCGCCGCGGGACAGACGCTACAGACCACGACTCTGACGGTGTCGCTTACCAGCGCGGCCACTGCGTGGTTCCAAAGCAGCGCCTCGGACCAGTACGGCAGCCAGTTTATTCTGACGCTGCCGTTCACGGTGACCGATGGCAGCGCCAGCGCAATCGGATCCGTATCGGTGCAACTGGTTAACACTCAAGGCACTTCGACTTCTGCCAGCGCGACTTTGTGATGTCTCGTGTACCCCAAGAGAGGAAGCACAAGACCATCGACAGCTAAGGCATCCGCGGAAACCGGACTTAAGCAAACGCCTTTCGGTGCGACCGCCGGCAAATGGCTCCCCTTAATTATTGTTCTCTTCGGCGCAGCGGCGTACTATAACAGCCTTCACGCTCCGTTCATTTTTGACGATCGATTTCACATTGTCGAAAATACACGCATTCGCCAGCTTTGGCCTCCATGGCCGTTCTTGCTCCACACATCCCGGCCCGTGGTTTACTTATCGCTGGCCCTGAACTACGCGATCGGGCGCCTCGACCCGCTTGGATATCATGCTTTCAACGTCGCGGTTCACATTGCCGCGGCCCTTGTCTTATATGGCATCCTCCGGCGAACATTCCTTTTCAGCGTACTGCGGCAGCGCTTCGGCACGTCGCCAAACTGGGTCGCGGGACTGATTGCACTCATCTGGCTGGTGCATCCGATCCAAACGGAGAGTGTGACTTACACGATCCAGCGCGGCGAATCGCTGATGGGTTTGTTCTACCTGCTTACACTGTATTGCGTCATTCGCGCCAGCGAGCCGCCGCACGGCACGCGGTGGTACGCCGCGGCGGTGGCTAGCTGTTGTCTGGGGATCGGCTGTAAAGGCGTAATGCTGACGGTCCCGCTCGTAGTGCTGCTGTACGATCGCGTCTTTCTCTCGCGATCGTGGGCCGAGTTGATACAACGTCGATGGAGATTGTACGCGGCCCTGGCGGCGACCTGGTTGTTGTACCCGTTGCTGCTGTCGCAGGCTCCCGTAGAGTGGAAGGAGAGCGCCGGGTTCGATTATGCAGGCGCCTCGCCTCTTCAATATGCCATGACGCAGCCGGCAGTGATCCTCCACTATCTGCAACTGGTTTTCTGGCCGGACAAATTGTGTCTCGATTATGGTTGGCCGGCCGCGCGCACAATTGGCGACGTTTTCCCGCAGGTGCTTATTATCGGCGGCTTGTTGGCGGCTGCCATCTGGGCGTGGCTGCACAAGCCGGTCCCGGGCTTTGCCGGCGCATGGTTTTTCATAATCCTGATCCCCACTTCGAGCTTCATACCGATTGCCGATCTCGCGGCCGACCACAGAATGTATTTGTCCTTGGCCGCGGTCGCCGCGTTGACCGTGGCTGGCTTGTTCGCACTTGCGCGCCGCTTGGGCGTCCCGGCGATTGCATGGCCGGCAGGCGTGGCGATCGTGTTGTCGCTGACAGTGCTGACGGTCCGGCGAAATCTCGACTACGCCTCCGAGATCGCAATTTGGCAGGACACCGTAGACAAGAGCCCCGGTAATCCTCGGGCGCAGTACGATCTGGGGCACGGCCTGGAGGTTGCGGACAGACGGCAAGAGGCCACCGCGCATTACGAAAAGGCGCTTGAAGAGAAGCCGGACTATGTGGACGCACTCAACAACCTGGGACACGTTCTGTCGGTTTCCGGCAGCGCACAGGAAGCCGTAGTCTATCTGGAACGGGCGATCCAGCTCAAGCCTGGCTTGGCGGAAGCGCACTTCAATTTGGGTTATGCTCTCGCGCAGCAGGGGAGAATCAAGGATGCGATCGCGCAGTTGCAGGAGGCGATTCGGATCAGGCCGGATTTTGCCGGCGCGCATCACAATCTTGGAATTGCATTGGCCATGGACGGCAGGATTGCGGAGGCCATCGATCAATGGGAGCAGGCGCTCAAGCTCGATCCGGCTTCGGCGGATACTCACAACAACCTGGCGTATGCGCTGTCCCAAGCCGGCAGGATGCGTGAAGCCATCTCGCATTATGAATGGGCGTTGCGCCTCAAACCCGATTACGTCCAGGCGCAGGATAGTTTGGCGAAGCTGCTGGCTACGCTCAGTCCGGCCGACGGCGGCGACCCGAATCGGGCAATCGAACTCGCGTCGCGCGCCTGCGCGAGCACCGGCAATCGCGTTGCGGGTTACCTCGAGACGCTGGCCGTCTCTTATGCGGCCGCGAACCGCTTCGACGATGCGGTCCGGACGGCGCAGGACGCTATAGGTGTGGCGCGCGCGACGGGCCACCCGGATGTTGCACGTGAGATGGAGTCCCGCCTGGATCTCTACCGGCATGGAAGGCGATGACCAGCCCGATTCTCTCCGAACGGGAACTCGACGATGTGGTGTCCGCGCCCAGCGACGCGGACCGGGCCGCCGTGCACGCCATGGAGGGCGGCACATGATGCGGGCATCTCGACGAGCATCGTGGCCGTGTCGCGCTTCTCGGACCAAGTCGCGGAAGGGCAAGGTGCTAGTCTGTATACACCTGAACACATCTATGTCCACTAACTTTCAGTAACACTCGATGCGAACGTGAAGGAACGCCTGGAGAGACTGGCACAGCGCACCAAGCGGTCGAAGTCCTTTCTGGCGGCCGAAGCAATTGCCACCTATGTAGAGGCCGAAGATTGGCAACTCGGAGAAATCGCCGCGGGGCTTGTGGAACTTGACAGCGGCAAGATGGTGGAACACGAAAGGGTTGTAGAGTGGATGCACTCTTGGGGTAAGCCGTCGGAAGGCGCATCCCCGAGATGAAGGTTGTATGGTCGCCCCGCGCGATAAGGCGCCTTACAGCGCTACGCGGCTACACTGAAGCAGACCATCCCCAGGCGGCTGCGACCGTAGTTGGCAGGATCGTGATTCCCTATCGCGTCCGCGCCGGACGGCTCGATCTCATAGCCATCTTTCACGGCAACCAGAAATGGCCCAAGCGACTCTAGCAGGCGGCAGCGGTCCTTCTGCGCTGCCGCACGGATTACACGAGCGAATTTCACTTGACTCTGACGTTACGTCAGGCCCCAGTATTAGAGAGGAGGAATCGTGGCGGCCGGCAATGTAATCCGCGGATACAAGGCGAGCGAGTTTGCCGCATTGGCCGGCGTGACGGTCCGGGCGCTGCACCACTATGACCGCCTGGGCCTGCTGCGTCCCAAACGCACGCACAATGGATACCGCGTCTATGGCGAGCGGGATCTGGTGCGGTTGGAGCAGATCGTAGGGCTGAAATTCGTGGGGCTGCCTTTGCGGCGGATCAAAGCGCTGCTGGACCGCGATAGCCGCGACCTGTCCGGCGCACTGCGGAAGCAGCGCAGGGTGTTGGAAGCCAGGCGCGGCCTGCTGGATCAAGCCATCGAAGCGATTCGCCAGGCTGAAGCGGCGGTGGAAGCAGGGCAGCGGCCGGACGCCGCGATTCTGACCAAAATTATCGAGGTGATGGAAATGCAAAACGACGCGGAATGGACGATGAAGTATTACAACGACGCGGCCCAGGTGAAGATCGCCGAGCGCCGCCAACTATGGTCGCCGGAGTTGCAGGAGCGGGTCAGCCGGCAGTGGCTGGAGCTGATCCGGGATGTGGAAGCCGCGCTGGGCGAAGATCCCGCTGGGGAAAAAGGGCAAGCGCTAGCGGCCCGCTGGACCGGTTTGGTGGAGGAGTTCACGGGCGGGGATGCGGAAGTCGCCAGCGGCTTGAGGAACCTTTATGCGGACAGCTCGCATTGGCCGAGCCGGGCGAAGCAGCAGATGCAGCCGTTCCGGATCAGTCAGGAGGTATGGGGGTTTCTCAACCAGGCGATTGCCGCGCGGGTGGCGCAGGCGCTTCCGCCTGCCAATTGAGGCTGCCAACTTGAAATCACGGGCGCACCTGGAACGCCACGTTGCTCGACAGCGTGCCGGCCGGAGTGGTCGCCTGGACCGTGCCGGTAGTCGCGCCGGTCGGCACAGCGGCTGAGATTTCGGATGGGCGAACGACAGTGAATGCGGCAGCTAGGCCGTTAAATGTGACGCTGGTCGCACCGGTCAAGTTGGTCCCCAGGATCTTGACGGTTGATCCCGCCGTACCGGTCGTGGGCAGCGTCTCTATGAACGGGCCAAGCCCCATCGAGAGGCTGAATACTGTGCCATCGTCGTTCGGCCCGCCGGCGTAGGCCGTCCCGTAGAAGTTGCCGTCGGTGCCTTGAACCAGCCCGCCGATGAGGCCGGCTCCGTCGGAATTGTCGAAGACGTGGAGCGTTGTCAGCGCGCCGGCCGGGGTAATGGTGAAGATCGTGCCAGCGTTGGCTGCTCCGCCCATCCAGGTTGTCCCGTAGAGGTTCCCGTCGGTGGCTTGAACCAGCCTGCCTCGCGGGTTGGCCCCGTCAGTCGAATCGAAACTGTGTAGCGTTGTCAGCACGCCATGCGGCGTGATTTTGAAGACTGTGCCCTTATTGTTTGCGCCTCCATAGTATGCTGTTCCATAGAAGTTTCCATCAGTAGCTTGAATCAGCCCGCCGCGGTCCGGGTTGCCGCCGTCAGTCGAGTCGAAGTTGTGCAGTGTGGTCAGCGCGCCGCCCGGGTTGATTTCGAAGATCGTGCCATAACCGTTGGCCCCACCGATTGGGGTTGTCCCGTAGAAGTTTCCGTTGGTAGCTTGAATCAGCGCGTCTTCGGGGTTGGATCCGTCGGTTGAGTCAAAACTGTGTAGCGTTGTCAGTGTCCCGCCGGAGGTGAGCTTGAAGAGGTGCCATCGCTGTTGGCCCCGCCAATATAGGTTGTACCGTAGAAGGTCCCGCTGGCCCCTTGAACCAAGGCTGCGAATGAATAAGCTCCCACGAAGGTATACAGCGTTGTCAGCGCGGCGGCTGGGGTGATTTTGTAGATCGTGCCATAATTTTCGCTGCCCAAGCCGTATGCGCACCCGCATGGGTGATTTTGAAGATCGTGCCGTCGTCGTTGGCCCCGCCGACTTCGGTTGTTCCGTAGAAATTCCCGTCCGTTCCTTGCAGCAAGGACGCAACTGGGTTCTCGCCGTTGGTGTTGTTGAAGGTGGTCAAAAGCGCAAATGTCTGCGCCCAGACCGTCTGGGCCAAGACGATGACTGAAGCAAGCGCAAGAGCCGCGCGCACCAGATTGCCGAAGATCGGATCTCGTGTCCGCATTGCCGTATTGTACCGCTACGATACCAGGGCCTGGGCCACACGGCTAGCCAACTGGTCGAACGTGAGGATCTCGTAAATCGACGCATCGGACATGATGCGCGCCACCAGTGCGGTGTGCATGGCGTGTCCGGCCCGCTCCGCGATGACGTGCCCCAACAGCGGCTTGCCCAGCAGCGCCAGGTCGCCGATCAGGTCCAAAGCCTTGTGGCGGCAGCATTCGTCGGCGAAGCGCAGCCCATCCGGATTCATGACGCCGTCGCGCGTGAAGCATACCGCGTTTTCGAGCGACGCGCCGCGAATCAGCCCCATGTTGCGCATCTGGTCGAGCTCGTGCGCGAAGCCGAACGTGCGCGCGGGCGCGATCTCCGCGGCGTAGCGCTCCGGCGTGACCTCCATTTCGAGCGACCGGCGTCCGGCCAGCGGATGCCCGTAGTCGGTTTCGCACGTGAGACAAAAGCTCTCCGCTGGCAGGATCGAAATGCGCTTGCCGCGCTCCTCCACAAATATGGGACGGCGGATGCGAAGATACTTGCGCTTGCGCCGGTACTGGCGGATGCCAGCTTCGCGGATCAATTCGACGAAGGGCTGGCCGCTGCCATCCAGGATGGGCACCTCAAGGTTGTCGATCTCGACGAACGCGTTGTCGATGCCCATGCTGTAGAACACGCTGAGCAGGTGTTCGGTGGTGGAGATGAGCACGCCCTGGCGCATCAAACTGGTGGCGTAGCTGACCCGCGCCACGTGCCGCCAGCTTGCGGCGATCGGGAAATTGTCCAGATCGGTGCGCAGGAAGACGATGCCGGTGGAAACCGGCGCGGGAAGGATGCGGATGGAAACTGCGACACCGCTATGCAGGCCGACACCCGAAGCCTGGACGGGGTGTTGGACGGTCGTCTCAAAACGCAAATTGGATCTCCGGGTTGTGCATCACAGACGTAAGACGTACCTTCAGATAGCAAGGGTAACACCATGAGGGAAGTTCTTTGGTATGAATCGGTTGGAATTTTCCGACTGTGGCGGATTTGCTACAGTTTGACGGTTGCTTGTGGCGGAAACGCTCCTGGTGTAACTAGCGGCACAGATGCCTGGAGAAGAACGAAGCTGCGGGTTTGCGCAAATAGGTGTAGCCTGTTTTAGTGAGCAAAGAAGAAGCCAGCGAAGTCCTTTCCCTCGACGGTCGCGAAATCCGCGTAACCCACCCCGATAAGCCGTACTTTTCAAAGCAAACCAAGCTCTCGAAACTCGATATCGTCCGTTACTACCTGTCGATCGCGCCGGGCGCCCTCACCGGAATCAAGGATCGGCCGCTGGTTCTCAAGAGGTTCGTCAATGGCGCCGAAGGCGAGGCGTTTTATCAGAAGCGCGCGCCCGCCGAGCGGCCAAACTGGCTGCGCACCGTAACCCTGTCATTTCCTTCAGGCCGCACCGCGGAGGAGGTCGTCGTCGACGATGCGGCGGGGCTGGCCTGGATCGTCAACTTGGGTTGCATCGAGCTGCACCCGCACCCCGTACGCTCCGGGGATCTCGATCACCCGGACGAGTTGCGCGTCGATCTCGATCCCGGCCCGGGCGTCGGTTGGGCGGACGTGCGCAACGTCGCGCTTGAGGTGAAAGCGCTCCTCGAGGAAATGGGCCTTCGTGGCTGGCCCAAGACCAGCGGCTCCCGCGGGATGCACGTGAACGTGAGGATTCAACCGCGTTGGACCTTCAGCGAAGTACGCCGCGCGGCGATCGCTTTGTCCCGCGCAGTCGAGCGGCGTGCGCCCGCCCTGGCCAGTTCGAAATGGTGGAAAGAGGAGCGGCACGGGGTGTTCCTCGACTACAATCAAAACGCCAAGGATCGGACCACCTGCTCTGCGTATTCCGTGCGTCCGCTGCCCGATGCGCGAGTCTCCACGCCGCTGCACTGGCATGAGGTCCCGGACTGCGAGCCTGCCGATTTCACCGTACTCTCGATTCCGCGGCGTTTCGCGGAACTCGGCGATCCGCACGCAGGCATCGACGCCGTGCCGGGTTCCCTCGAAAAATTGCTCGAGCTCGCGGCAAAGGACGAAGCCGCGGGTCTGGGCGACGCGCCTTGGCCTCCACACTTTCGTAAGATGGAGGGCGAAGCGCCGCGGGTGGCCCCATCGCGCGCTAAGTCCGCCGCGAAGAAGCCGCGCACGCCGCGTACGAAGATGCCACTCGTGGTAGTCGCGAACTCGCCCCACAAGGAAACCGCGCTGGCGGGTCTTGAAAAATGGAAAAGCCGACATGCCGAAGCCGCCGGAATTCTCGCCGTAGACGACGTATTGGTCGATGCCATGCGAGGCCGCTCATCCACCTGGACCCGCATCCGTGTGAACCTGCGCCATGTGCCTGAAGCGCTGCGTCCGCCGCAAGAAACGCCCGATCCCGATGACGACCCGACGCGTGAATGGCGTACCAGTTTCAGCGGCCGCCGGCGAAAATCGCCATGAGCTCTTGCGGCGGAACGACCTCGAGTTGGGAGTAGGTGCAGTCGTCCGGCCTCTTGTCCGTGCGCCATCTTCGAAACTGCGCCATGTGGCGGAAACGCAGACCCTGCATATGTTCGTAGGCGACCTCGACCACCAGTTCGGCGCGCAGCAGCTCCCATGAGAGGTCTTTGCCCTGGCTCCAGCGGCTCTGGCCACCCGGCATGCGATGCGCCCCTTCACCGCCTGAAGGTGCATGCTCCGCCCAGTGCTTCCAAGGATGCGCGGCAAGCGCGTCCCTGCGGTATGGCGCGAGATATTCCGCAAGTTCCCGGCGCTTCTGTTCGGTGAAGCTGGCGCAGACGCCGACGTGCTGCAACGCCCCCGCATCGTCGAAAAGGCCGAGCAGCAGCGATCCGACAGCCGTGCGCTCACCTTTCTTGTGCCACCGAAATCCGGCGACAACGCAGTCGCAATCGCGCTCGTGCTTAACCTTGAGCATCACGCGCTTGTTAGGCTCATACGCGCCTGAAACCGGCTTTGCCATGACCCCGTCGAGACCCGCGCCCTCGAAGCGGCGAAACCAATCCGATGCCACATGCGATTCCGAGGTTGCCGGCGTCAGATGGACCGGCGGCGCCGCGCGTGAAAGCAGCGATTCCAGCGCCCGGCGGCGGGCTTGGAAAGGCTCCTCTCGCAGATCCCGGCTGCCTTCGCAAAGCAGGTCGAAGAACACGACCGAGGCGGGAATCTGTTGGGACAGAAGTTTCACCCGCGACGCGGCCGGATGAATGCGGAGCTGAAGTGCGTCGAAATCGAGACCGGCACTCGTGGCGACGACGATCTCCCCATCGAGTACGCACTGGGCGGGTAATGCCGACCGTAACGGCTCGAACAACTCGGGAAAGTAGCGGTTCAGCGATTTTTCATCGCGGCTCTGGATCAGGATCTCGTCGCCGTCGCGAAAGACCAACGCTCGAAAGCCATCCCACTTCGGTTCGAAGATCCAGGCTCCGGCCACGGGCAGTGAGTCAACGCGCTTCGCGAGCATCGGTGAGATGGGTGGGTTTACGGTGAGGTGCACGCCTAATGTTATAACGTGAGCCGCCGTCCTTGTTCTTGTGGATCATTCAATACTGGCTCGTAGCTCTTGTATATCCGCGGGTTGCGGGTGAAATCGGCTCCAATCGTTTGTGGCTAGTTCGTAGAAGGCCGAGTCGGGTGCTGACGATGACGAAGTTGCTTGCCTTCGCAAACTCCCAGACCTCTCGATCCGGGCTTGCGGGCAAGCCGAACTGCGCGACATCAGCCGACTCCGGATATGACTCCGCGAGGCGGGCGACGAGTTTGCGCGACGGATTCTCGTCCAGCAGCGTGCGCAACCCGCGAACACATGGCTGCCCGGAGCGTTTGCCTGGGTCGATGATGATGCGGGGAGTCATTCTTCGAGCGTATCATTGGCGACGCGTCGGCGCGATTGCCGACCCTATACTGGATTGGGAAGCCCGGTCCGCGCGCAAGATTGCCGGCCCCGCAACGCTATTGATTTTGAAAAAGCAGAGGCTCGATGCGTCGGCACGGATGAGTGCGTGCGCTACGATAAACCTTGCCGCAACAACCCCGGCTCTTCCTCATCGACTCCTTCGGATTCATCTTCCGCGCATACCACGCGCGCGCACGTACCGCCGCGCCTCCCATGCGCACCAGCGCGGGACTCTCCACCGAGGCCG
>Ga0302324_100002622_pt1 | contig 41267 bp, 40 predicted proteins | sample Palsa_T0_1_FD_201949 | JGI IMG/M metagenome (GOLD analysis project Ga0302324, IMG submission 201949) | Peat permafrost microbial communities from Stordalen Mire near Abisko, Sweden - Palsa_T0_1 | ecosystem: Environmental > Terrestrial > Soil > Palsa > Peat permafrost | place: Sweden: Abisko...
CTGACGTAGTTGGTTCACAGAGAATCCTCCTCTGCGAACCAAACTACCGGGGGAGCCGCAAACGTCGGCTCAGCCGCACGCGCAAGCGTCCGCCGCCGCAGCGGCTTCGTTCAAGTCGGCTAGTGTGTGCGAATGTGGTTGGATCCACCAGGACCTATAACCTGCTTATGGGACACATAGTGTGAAGTCTCATCATCGGTAAGTTCTCTGTCGCCAGCGAAACAGACGTCAGGTGGGAGAAATTCGAGAGCGGGCAAGAGAGGCAGGGGCTAAAGCCCAAGATATTTTCAATCGTTTAGGGCCCGACGAAAGTCGTGCCCTGATACAAAACAGAGTATTTTCCGCACCCTTTTTGTCTAAGACAATGCAAGTAAAGCCTGGTCCAGATCCGCAATCAAGTCTTCAGCCCCCTCCAGGCCAACAGAGAGCCGTAGCAGCGACTCCGGAGAGCGTGAAAACACCCCCTCGATCGACGCGCGATGTTCGATCAGGCTATGGGTTCCACCCAGGCTGGTAGCGCGCACAATCAACTTCAGCCGCGAAGTCACCGCAAATGCCTCATCGCGTCCTCCTCGAACCTCGAACGAGAGCATTCCCCCGAAGTCGCGCATCTGCCGGCTCGCAATCGCATGCCCCGGGTCGCACGGCAATCCGGGATAGTGAACCACCGCCACTGCCGGGTGGGTCGACAGGAATTCAGCCACCCGCCGGGCGTTCTCGCAGTGCAGCCGCATCCGAGGCACCAGCGTTTGCACGCCGCGCAGAATGAGCCAGCAGTCAAATGGAGAAAGCCCCGCTCCCCCGACCCGTTGAAAGTCTTTGATCCGTCTCGCCAACTGCGACTGTTGCCCGAAGATCACCGCTCCCCCCAGGGCATCGCAATGCCCGGAAATATATTTGGTCAGAGCATGAATCACTAAATCTGCGCCCAGCTCGAGCGGGCGTTGCAGCACCGGCGTGGCAAATGTGTTTTCACAAGCCAAAGGGATCTGCAGGCTGCGTGCGCACTCCACCACCGGAGCGATTTCAACCACCTCAATGAGCGGGTTGGTTGGGGTTTCCAGCCACAAAAGCTTGGTCTCCGCCCGGCACCCGGAGCGCAGCTCTTCCACATTCCGCATGTCCACGAAGGAATGCTTGAGCCCCCAGCGGGAGAATAGCCCGGTAATCAGCTCGCGGACACCGAAGTACAAATCCCGGTGAAGAACCACATGGTCTCCCGGATCCAGAGCCTGAAACACTGCCAGGCTGGCCGCCATTCCTGAGCTGAACGCCACTGCTTCCACGCCACCCTCAAGGTCGGCTAAGCACTGCTCCAGCGAGCTGCGGTTTGGATTGTCGATCCGGCTGTAGAAGTAATGGCGGGAGAATTCTCCATCCGCATCGCGTTCAAACGTGGTCGAGGTATAGAGAGGCGTCGTAACCGAGCCCGTGGCCGGGTCCACGTGTCGTCCGGAGTGAATGCTTACGGTCTGAAGCTTCTGGTTCGGATCCGAGGTCGAGTTCATTTCCTGAGTGTAGTACGTGGCGTCATCGGATCAGTCCAGGAGCTTCTGCCTATACAACTATCGGCGCCGCGTGGGTATCAGAAGGGACTGTGAGCGACGCAGTGATTGCCATACCAGTTCGAGACGAGGCTATGTTGAGTGGGTGTTCCGGCTAAGACATATTTGAAGGAGAATCCCAGGTCTCCTAAGGAACAAAGCGTGGGGCCTGAACAAAGGCTGTTGAAGGGCTTCGCCCATCGTTTTCGGCCCACGTATCCCGGATTTCCTGTCGAGGTTGGTGGCGTTGAGCAAGACCATGCGGCTTTCTTTGAGAGAAAGCCGCATACGTGTTCCTGGTGAGTGCTGCGTAGTAGGAAATCCGGGCAACGCTGAGGCGAACGTGGGGCACCCGTGTGAAGTTGTGGGACCCGCCAGAGGCTCTCTGTTAGCCAGCCTAGTACCCGGTATGCCCGGCGATGAAGGATTCCAGGTGGTGGATGGTTTGCTTCTGCTCGGTAATGACCCAGTTCACCAGATCGCCGATCGAAACCATGCCTACGATCCTGCCGTCTTCCACCACCGGCAGGTGGCGAAAACGTTTCTCGGTAACGATGTGCATGCATTCCTCGACCGTTTGCGAGGGAGTGACACTGAAGACTGGGGAACTCATGATCTCAGTGACTGAGGTTTCTTTCGAAGCTTTGCCTTTGAGGAAGACCTTGCGAGCGTAATCCCGCTCCGAGACAATGCCGACCAACTTGCCGTCCTCGATGATGGGAAGGGCGCCAATCTCTTTCTCCGCCATCAGGGCAATGGCGTCGTAGACGGATGCCGTCGGTGCAAGGGACCACACCTGTCCGCCTTTTTTCCCAATCAATGAGCCGATTTTGCCGGTCAGTTCCATTCAAGGCGGATCATAGTCCTCCTGCGAAATTATCGTCAACAGCAGAAACGGTTACTTGGCCTCGCCCGCCTTCTTGGCGCCTTCCACTTCGATAAGCTCTCCGCTGGTTACGTCGTAAACGTACCCGTAAATGGGAATCCATTTTGGGATAAGTGGGTGGTTGCGAAGCCGGTTCACATCGTCCACCACCGCCTGCATGGGGTCGGCGATGGTAAGCCATTCAATGAACTCGCCCGCCCGGGACCCGGGGCCCTTGCCGATATCGCGGAAGCCGCTAGGTGTCAGGTCGGCGGTCTCCAGGCTGTGATCGAGCAAACCGCGGATCACGTCATTGGTAAAGAACTCCATCCCGCAGTTGGTGTGGTGGATGACGAAAAACTCACGCGTACCCAACAGTTTGTAGCTGATCACCAGCGATCGGATCGCGTCGTCGCTGGCGCGCCCCCCGGCGTTGCGGATCACGTGCGCGTCCCCTTCCGCAAGCCCGGCAAATTTGGCCGGATCCATGCGCGCATCCATACAGGTGAGAATAGCGAATCGCCGCGCTGGAGGAAGCGCAAGCGTGCCCTTCTCCCCGAACCCACTACTGTACTTCCGATTCGCCTTCAGCACTTCATCGACAACGCCGCTCATTCGTATCGCTCCTTTTATTGCTACAACAAATCTTAACCTCTCAACCTTACGATGCAGAGCACGGCTCATCCGCATCTTGCAAAGAACGCAAGATAGGGGTACCCGGATTGCTGGCAGGCGAGAATTTCAGAGGGTTGCGGCCACCTGTGAGTGGCGCGCGCGGGCGAGTTGAGCATGCAGCAGGTCAAACGCCGCCTGCATACCGGCTCCGGTTTTTGCGGATACTTCAAGCACCTGCATCCCGGGCCGAACGCTCTCTATGTTGCGCCGGGCGGCCGCAAGGTCAAACTCCGCGGCCTCGGCCAGGTCCATTTTGGTGATGACCGCAACATCCGAGCTGTTGAAAATAGTGGGATACTTTAACGGCTTGTCCTCACCCTCGGTTGCCGACAGCAGAACGAACCGCAACTCCTCCCCCAGGTCGTAGCTGGAGGGGCAAACCAGGTTTCCCACGTTCTCGATGAACAGGAAGTCGATCCGGTCCAGCCGCCAGGATTCAAGCGCCTTCTCGACCATCTGAGCATCCAGATGGCAGACCGTTCCGGTGGTGATCTGGCGGACATTTGGGGTCGCACGGCGCAACCGGGCTGCATCATTCTCTGTGGCCAGGTCGCCCACCAGCGCGGCTACCCGAGAGTCCCGCGCCAGCCCACTGAGCAGCTTCTCCAAGAAAGCTGTCTTGCCCGAGCCAGGGCTCGAGACCAGGCCCACGACACAAGTGCCCTCCCTGGTAAACCGCTCACGCAGTGCGCGGGCGAGCAGATCATTCTGCTTCAGGACCTTAGCCCTGACCTCCACCATGCGTGTGCTCATGCCACAACCTCCAGCGATGCGACCTCAATCTCGCGGCCGGTGACGATCTTCTGCCCCGGAGTTCCACACTCCGGGCAACTGAGCTGATAGACCGAAGGCGGAACACGGTCCTTCTGGCACGCGTCACAATAAATGACGAGAGGAATGCTCTCGATCACCAATCGTGACCCCTGCAGAGGCGAGCCCTCACAGGCTAGCTCGTAGGCAAATAGCAGCGCCTGTTTGTCGACTCCGGAGAAGATTCCCAGCTTCAGGTGCACCACCTCAACTTCGAGCCCGCCGCGGCTCTCAGACTCTTCGCTGATCTGGTCGATCATACTGATCGCAATCGACAGTTCGTGCATGTTACATCGACCGGATTTTGAGGTACCGCTGCAAGTCCGGAGCCACCGTAACCACCAAACCGATTAAGACCAAACCGAGTGCACCAAGAATTAGTTTCCCGTTCATCATGTCACCTCTCCACTGTCTCTAACTGCGTTGAATTTGCTTGCCAGCTTGCAGCCAGCTCAACCACCGTATTGCACGCTTCTTCCACCGCCGCCTGTACCGGCAATGATAGACCCATTCGACCTTCGAGCTCATCGCCAAAGTCAAGCGGTTCGCAGCCCACAACCAGTACCTTGGCTGCGATAGTTCCCATCGAAGCAGCCAGGTTCAGTACCCGCACTGGATCCATGCCATGCGGATTGATTTCGGCTTCTCCCGCGCCTGAGCGATCCGGCTCTATCACATAGAGCGTGCCGGGAGCCTCTCCGTGCGGTAGGGCATCCACGATAATCACCCCGTCCCAGGGGTCGAGCAGCGCGTAAGCCAGGTCGAATCCGCGAATGCCAAAATCTTTAACCGTCACCGTTTCCGGCACCTGCCGCTTGCTCAAGGACTGTGCCACCTCTACCCCGAAGCCGTCATCCCCGAGGAAGATGTTGCCTACGCCCGCGACCAGAATCTTCATGCCGGTTCAACCTCTTCTGGGGAGAAGAAGAAGCGGTGGCCCGGCTGGCGCATCATGCCAAATTCACGCCCCGGATCATCATCCACCACCACCGCAAGCTGAATCTGGTCTTCGAAGTCCTGCTCGATGGCTTCGATGACAGCGATCTTGCCGGCGAGTGTCATGTCCATAATGTCCGCCTTCTTGGTGGGACACAAGCGAACGCGATCGCCAACCCGCAGTTCGACGCCGAATACGCGCACGCTCTCAGGCGGCGCCTTCGTCTCTTCCAGAGGATTCCAGTCCCCGATCTTCATGCATCTCCTCGAATGTCGCGCAGTCCGCGGATAACGCCGTGCGCCTTGAGCATGGCATCGGATGTCAGCGCCTCTGTCCGCTCCAGAATCCTACGCGCCCGGGGATCCCCATTCTGCATCTCTTGCTTCTCGGCATCGGTGAGCGTGAGCACGCGTAGCGTCAGCATCTCGTCCATCTCCGTGCCATCGAAGAAATCGCCTTCGCTCTCAGGGGCTATTTTGGGATAGTCGTAGAGAATGATGGGCGAGCAAAGCATGATGCTTCGCCCCGGTTCTTCGCCGGCTAGAACCGGGAAAACTCCCTGGTTGGAACAAGCCGCTGCAGATTCCCGGTAAGTCTCCCCAGGATCGAGCAAAGAGACAAACTGTCCGCGAGCAATGCCCAGCAGCAAATGCGCGGAGACGAAGGATAACGGCAACGCTTCCTCTCGTTTTGCCATCGGCCCACTGGGAAGATGACTCGCGTTCTGCACCTCGAGGCGGAGCTTGGCGGCTCCATTCTCAAGCATCTGCACCGTGATACTCAGATCGATCCGCAAGTCCGCATCCATCTGCAGCTGCAACCAGAGCGGGGAAGCAGTCAAATCGGTGAGCAAGAGGTTGGTGTGCTCTGAAGTTCGTTCCACCGCCTCATCCCATGCCAGGGCGGGGGCGTGCGGTTGCCGCAGCAGTTGCAGAAAACGAAGTCTGACATCGAGCGCGGCCTCGCCATCCGCGGCCACCAGGCATTCGGCCACCAGACGATAGGGTTCTTCGGGACGTTGCGCTTGGGCGTAAACGCGAGGGTAGAGAGTGCCAAAATTCCAACGCTGCCGGTTCTTGATCGCAGTCGGTCGATACGGATAGAGAATATATCCCTCGTAGAGAATCGCAGCCGCAATCTTCTCCACCGAGGCGAAGTTCATGCCTTCACCTCATCTGTGATTTCTGCTGCGAGCGCCCGGGTGATGGCCTGCTCCCAGGTAGGGATCCCGTGCCGTACCTTGTACTCGTAGAGCTGTTCGAACACGTCGCGCCGCAGGCACAGCCACGCTGTGTTGGGAAAGTGCATCTCCATCATCTCTTTCCAAACCGATACGGGCAGGCGGAAATTGGCTTCGCGGTCCCAGGGCACTTGCGCCACCTGGAGAGCCGCATCTGCTTGATAGAAAACCGTCCCGCTAAACATCACGCAGATCGGAATGTCCCCCGCATCCAGTGCATGAAAATACTTGGTGGCGGCGACATTGAAGTCGAAGGTGCAGGGAAGCTGCAGGTCCACCAGCACGTTGTCGGTGAATCCAGGCACAGCGACAGTGGTATTCATCCACAGCAGTGGTCTGACCGTGCGGCTCCAACGCTCCGGGGTACCAAACAGGTCGAGAAGCTTTTCCTGCTCCTGGGGCACATAGCGCCGTTTTGCCGGCTCAATCTGTACCTGGCAGCGTAAGGTAAGCGTGTGGATCGCCTCTTCTGTGGGCAGGTTGGTGATCCGCAGCTTCAGCGCAATCAGCGGAGCGGCAGCGTGGGGCACGGCCTCGGCAGCTTCGATTTTGAAATGCAGCTCAGGCATGCGCCGGCTCTCTGACCTCAACGCTTCGCGCCTTCAGGCCGGCGAAGAAATTATGGATTTCCTTCCACACTTCCGTCCCACCGGAAAGCCCGTGCCAGTGCATGCGGATCAGCCCAACCAATCGATAGCACTCATCCACGGGGACAATGTAGTACTGCGCCGAGGTGCCTACGCGGTTAACCAGAAAGGTCTCTACATCCGCTTCCATGGTCTGGAGGGCCGGGTGCACGGCCGCGATCTCCGCCCACGATTCAAGCGTGAGCAGCGATTCGATCGCCCCTGCCGGGCTGGGATACATAGCCCTCACTCGGTCTGCCGCGCTGTCGCGATAAAAGAAGGCCAGATTGATGGGAATCATCAGCGACTCCCATTGCAAATCGGCCATTTGGAAGTCAGCCAGGGCACGAATGCGGCGCGGCACGCGCAGATAATGCGCGCCCGCCTGTCCGCAAAACAAGACCGCGCAACCGTCGCACGAGCATGAGATCTGGCGCGTGACCGGATCGAGCAAATGCTGGTGCATGGGCGCCAGCTCAACGCTGCAAAGCTCGCAACGCTCTGCTGCCGGACGCCGCCGGGCAATTCGATTCAAAAAGGGAAGCTGCTCTTGCGCCATGCCGATCCATTTCGGTTACGAATTATAGGTGGGCGGGTGGCCCAGGTCTCGCTTTTGAGACCTGGGTTTCTCCCCGCAATGAGTCCTAGCAGTACACCTAGGTCTCCTAAGGAACACAGCGTAGGGCCTGGAACGAAAGGCGGTGGTGGGCTTCGCCCATCGTTTTCGGCCCACGTACGCTGGGGCGAACGTGGGGCACCCGTGTGGAGCCGTGGGACCCGCCAGAGGCTTGCGGGCGAGACCCGCGGTATCCCACTAAGCCGGCGGCATGTGAGGCATACGCGAGTCTATCGGCTTGCGATCCTCAACATTGATTCCCGTGGCATCGTCCTCGTATCGATTCACCGATCTGACAATGGCCGCACCTTGAGGCGTGCCAGAAGTGCGGGAAGGTAGGCTTCGTGTGCCCTCATGTGCCATGGTTCTCTCCTTTATTTCAGAACAACTAGATTGGGAGCAGCCGAGTGCTCAGCCACGGCATTCTCTGCGATGATTTCAAGAATGTCGGGAGCGGCGTCGTACAACGCCTCTTCCACTGCGGTCTTGAGCGTCAGGGATGATGATGGACAGCTGCCACAGGTGCCGTGCAGCTTGAGCCGCACAATGCCGTCGCGCACGCTCACCAGTTCGCAGTCCCCGCCATGAGACTTGAGATACGGCCTGACCGCCTCGAGACCACGCATCACCCTGGTTTCGATATCGTCAGGATGCAGAGAATGGAGCAGGAACATCCCGGCGACCAGGTTGTCCTCGAGCGCCGCCGACAGCAGCCGTTCCCCTTCTTTGGTTTCCACACACCTGTCAATCAATCGCTGCAGTGCCGCGCCGTGTAGCTCAACCACCGACTGCACCAGCTCCAGCGCGGCGGCCCGTACTTCCGGGTCGCCGCACTGGTCCAGTTTAGCTGCTAGTTTTTCTACCTGTTCACTTTGGCCGCGAAACTCCCCCCACCGCGGTGCGGCTATCGGTTGTTCAGCTTTGGCCGCCATTATTCGGGCCCCGCCGCCCCGAACATGGGTGAGTGTTTCACTTCGATCACTTTCCCATCCCCGACATACATATGTACGCCGCAGGGCAGGCAAGGATCGAAGCTGCGCACCGTGCGCATAATGTCGATGCCCTTGAAGTTCTCGGGACCATTATCTTCAAAGATGGGTGTGTTCTGCACCGCATCTTCATAAGGCCCCGGAGTTCCATAGACATCGCGCGGGTTCGCGTTCCACGGCGTCGGAGGATAGGGATGGTAGTTCGCGATCTTGCCTTCGCGGATCACCACGTGATGAGAAAGCACCCCGCGAACCGCTTCGTGGAACCCGCAGCCAATCGCTTCCTCGGGAACCTTGAAGTCAGTCCAGGTGGACGTGCGGCCGGCATTCAACTCCCCAAGTGCCTTTTCTACGAAGTAGAGGGCCGTCGCAGCAGCGTACGCCTGGAAATAAGTGCGAGCCCGGTCCCGCTCGAGCGTGTTGCTCCACTGCGGAATCTTCCACTCGAATGAGGTTTCCGGCAGCAGCGCCGTCTTGGGCAGATTGATTTGTACGCTGTGGCCGGTAGCCTTCACGTAGCCGATGTCGACCAACCCGGAGAGCGCCGTGGACCAAAGCCGTGCGATCGGTCCACCGCCGGTGTCGAGCGCAAGATGATCGCCGGTCCGCTTGTCGTACCAGCGGGGAGACATCACCCAGGTATAGTTGCCGCCAAAATCGCGCTTCTGTGGGCGAGGGATGGTGGTCTGGTTCCAGGGGTGGTGCTTGTCCACCGGGTTGCCCAGTGGATCTCTGGCCACAAACGTCTCCGCACCTTGCCAATCGTCGTAGTAGGAACTGCCGAGCAAAATTCGAATGTTTAAATTGATGTCGATAAGGCTGTTGGTGACCAGCTGTCCGTCCACCACCACGCCGGGCGTGACGTACATCTTGCGTCCCCATTCGGCCATGTTTTTGTAGGTGTAATCACAGTGGTCGGGATCGTTATACGATCCCCAACACGCCAGCAAGGTCCGCCGTAGCCCGACTTTCTCATACCCGGGCATGGCATCGTAAAAGAAGTCGAAGAGGTCATCATGCAGGGGCACGACCTTCTTCATAAATTCGACGTACTTCATCAGCCGAACCAGGTAGTCGGTGAACAGCTGGATGGTGGCTACGGTGCCCACACCGCCCGGATACAACGTTGAAGGATGCACATGCCGCCCTTCCATCAGGCAGAACATCTCCCGCGTCATGCGGCTCATGGCCAGCGTCTCGCGATAGAACGTCCCGGTAAAAGGATTGAGCGCGGTCATGATTTCGGCGATGGTTTTGAAACCGTGTTTGTCACCATTGGGACAAGCGGTCGATTGCGCCTTCGCCCACACTCCCGGATTGGTTTCCTTCACCATCGTTTCGCAGAAGTCCACTCCCACCAGGTTGTCCTGGAAGATGTTGTGGTCGAACATGTACTCGGCGGCCTCGCCCAGGTTGATGATCCACTCCGCCAGCGGCGGCGGCTTCACGCCAAACGCCATGTTCTGCGCATACACCGCGCAGGTGGCATGGTTATCACCGCAGATGCCGCATATACGACTGGTGATGAAATGGGCATCGCGCGGGTCTTTGCCCTTCATGAAAATGCTGTATCCGCGAAAGATAGACGATGTGCTGTGGCACTCCGCCACTTCGCGATTGGCGAAGTCGATTTTGGTGAAGATGCCGAGACTGCCGACGATCCGTGTAATCGGATCCCAATTCATCTCCACCAGGTTGCGCTTTCTCTTATCGACCTCAGGTATCGTCTCTGGATAAGTCGCCATGGAATTAGTTCCTTTCGGTTGACTTCGCGTTTCCTAGTAAGTTGTCGGATGGTAGCCAGTGGTCAGGGTGCGCCCAGGATGCCGCCACCTTGGCTCCTTGTTCACCGTGGTGTTGGTGATCCCGCGCATGGTGCGGATGAAGCGGCCGTAGGTGCCAATGATGGAGGAAGAAAGCTTTGCCCCCGGCGGTTCATCCATGAAGGGCATGAACTTGTCCGGAAATCCAGGCATGGTGCATCCGATGCAGATGCCGCCAACGTTGGGGCAGCCGCCAATGCCGCGCATCCAGCCGCGCTTGGTTACGTTGCAATCCACCACCGGACCCCAGCAGCCGAGTTTTACCAGGCACTTGGAGGATCCGTAGTGGGTGGCAAAGTCGCCTTGCTCGTAGTAGGAACCGCGATCACACCCTTCGTGCACCGTCTTGCCAAACAGCCACGTAGGGCGCAGTTGCTTATCCAAAGGAATCATCGGTGCCAGACCCGCAACCTGGTAAAGCAAGTAGAGTACCGTTTCCATGAAGTTATCCGGCTGCACCGGGCAGCCCGGCACATTCACAATCGGCAGGCCGGCCTTGGAGCGCCAATCCCATCCCAGGTAATCGGCCAGTCCCATGCATCCGGTCGGATTGCCGGACATGGCATGAATGCCGCCGTAAGTAGCGCAGGTGCCCGCACCAATAATCGCCAAGGCCTTCGGAGCCAGGCGATCGATCCATTCGCAGGTAGTAATGGGCTGGCCGGTGTCGGGGTTGGTGCCCATCGCCGCCCAGTAGCCCTCTTTCTTGATTTTCTCGTTCGGGATAGACCCTTCTACCACCAGCACGAAGGGATCGAGCAAGCCCTTCTCTGCTTCATAAAAAAATTTCATGAATTCGTCCCCGTTCTCGTAGGCGAGGACAGGGTTGTGCAGATGTACCTTAGGCAGTCCAGGAATCGCGCCGAGCAGAACATCCTCGATGCTTGGTTGCTCCGCTGCGGTTACAGATACGCTATCGCCGTCGCAACTGAGCCCGGCGGTGATCCAGAGAATGTGAACGTCAGAAACGGCGGGGGCTTTCGTAATGCTACTGACCTTTTCAGCCATGGGAATCTCCTTCGGCTTTTTGGATCGGGATGGGGGCATGCCTGTTTACCTCAAGAGGCGGACTGGAAGCGCGCAGTTGGCGTTCAGATTCATCGCCCAACGTCGAACCAGAGGAAACTACGCCCGGTCGCACAGCACTGTCAAACGGTTTGCATTCACGCGCTCAAGAAAACGTTCATCCAATCACCGCGTCGTTAGTTGGGCTGCCCCACCCCTCGTGCTGCTAGTAAGACGAACGATGAGAAGAGAAGAATACTTTCCCCTTTTTGTGTATCGGGGAAAACCTTATACAACACATTCCGCAGCCTTGTTAGTCCACCAGAGCAGTGGATCAGCAGATACGCGGCAGCTGCTCACCAAACATCACGTCCAGCACCCTGGTGCCGCCAATCTGCGTCTTCATCAGCACCATACCGGGATGATCGGCGACCACTTCTCCTATGATGGCGGCGTCGGTCCCCAACGGGTGCTGCTGCATCTGCCGGAGCACTGCCGGCGCCATCTCTCGTGCGACGACGGCTACCAACTTTCCCTCGTTGGCGACATAGAGCGGATCAAGCCCCAGTAACTCGCAAGCGCCCTTTACCGACTCACGCACAGGGATCGACTGTTCCCGCAATAGCATTCCCACACGGGAACGCTTGGCAATTTCATTCAGAGTAGTTGCCGTGCCCCCGCGAGTAGGGTCGCGCAGGCAGTGCAGGAATTCCGTCCCCATCGAGGATGGTGTGGACAGCATGCCGGCCACCAATCCATGCAACGAAGCACAATCGCTGACGATGGCCCCTTCAAACTCGAGGTTCTCGCGCTGCGACATGATCGCCATCCCATGGTCGCCAATGTAACCGCTGAGGATGATTTGATCTCCCACCTGGGCACGGTCGGCCGAAATATTCACCCCGCCCTCAATCACGCCGATGCCGGTAGTAGTAATGAAAACCTGGTCTCCCTTGCCCCGATTGACGACTTTGGTATCGCCGGTCACGAACTGCACGTCCGCCTCAGCTGCGGCCGCACGCATCGACTCAACCACCCGGCGCAGGTCGTCCACCGCCAAACCTTCCTCCAGGATGAAAGCTGCGGAAAGATAAAGCGGGCGGGCGCCGCTCATGGCCAGGTCGTTCACCGTTCCATGCACCGCCAGCCGCCCAATGTCGCCGCCCGGAAAAAAGATGGGTGTGACGACAAACGAGTCAGTGGTGAAGGCCAGGCGAGCGCCGCCAACGGTTACCACCGCCTGGTCGTCTAGTTTATCCAAGACGGGATTCTTGAACGCCGGCAAAAAGACCTGGTCAATCAGATCGGCGGTAAGCTTGCCTCCGCTCCCGTGCCCCAGCACAATTTGCTGATGATCAAAGATTGGCAAGGGACAAGACCCAAACACCGTAGCTGATTTAGTCGCCATGTTAGTTACCGTCTTTACAGATTGCGGAAAACTCTGTTTTGTATCTGTGGCTCAGCCAAGGTGATGAAAACCGGGGTAGGGCCTCGGGGGGAAGAGCAGTGGCATCCCACCCTTCGCAAACAGCGCGAAGGATGGGGCACCCGATCCTTTGTGGCAGGGCAGCCATTTTTAGTCCTAATGACCCGCAGCAGCGATCTGGTGCAGCGGTTCCCTTGGTTGCAGATGCCGCCCGTATGCGTAATACGCCGCGCATGCTCCCTCGGCCGACACCATCGTCGCCCCCAGCGGACGCTGTGGCGTGCATAGCGTGCCGAACGCCGGGCAGTCGTGCGGCTTCTTGATACCTCGCAAAATCTGGCCGCTGATGCATATCTCTGGCTCGAGCGTGGCAATCTCTGCCACATCAAACAACTTCTCCGCATCCTGCTGGGCAAACTCGTCCCGCAGTTGGAAGCCGCTCATGGGAATCATGCCGATGCCCCGCCATTTGCGGTCAACCACTTCAAACACGCGGCTTACCAGCTTCTGCGCCGCCCCGTTCCCATCCGGACCCAAAACCCGTGAGTATTGGTTCTCCACCACCGCGCGGCCTTCTTCCAGCTGCTGCAAAGTCATCAGCGTGCCGTGCAAAATATCAATCGGCTCGAACCCCGTGACCACGATAGGAACCTGGTAGCGAGCGCTGATGGGCTCGTATTCGCGATAACCCATCACCGCGCACACGTGGCCCGGCCCGAGAAAACCCTGCACCCGGTTATCGCCTGCTTGCAGAATCGCCTCCAACGCAGGCGGAACCAGCACATGCGAAACCAACAGCGACACATTCGTTACCTGCTGCTCGCGCGCCTGCCACGCCAGCATGGCGTTCGCCGGCGCCGTGGTTTCAAACCCAATGGCAAAAAACACCACCTGCTTGCCCGGGTTGGCGCGCGCAATCTTCAGGCAATCCAGGGGCGAGTAAACCACCCGCACGTCGCCGCCTAAAGACTTGATGGTGAACAGGTCGCCCTCGGAGCCGGGTACGCGTAGCATGTCGCCGAAGGAGCAGAAAATAACATTTGGCTGGCGGGCAATTGCGTGCGCCTTATCGATCATTTCCAGCGGCGTCACGCACACCGGGCACCCCGGCCCGTGCACCAGTTCCACGCCTTCCGGTATCAGATGATCAATTCCGTTCTTGACAATGGAGTGCGTCTGTCCCCCGCACACCTCCATCAGCACCCAGGGACGGGTTTGAATGCGGCGCATTTCACCCACAATCTTCTGTGCTACATCGCCATCGCGATACTCATCAAGGTATTTCATTGCCGGAAACCTCCGGGTTCTACTTCTTCCACCACCGGTGACTCCAGTTCGGTGAGCTGATCCAGATCGCGCAGCGCCTGGTAGGTGCGCTCGGCCTCTGCTTCATCGATGCGGCTGATGGCAAAGCCAACGTGCACCAGCACATACTCACCCACTTGCGTCTCCGGCACATATTCCAGGCAAGCCTCGCGCACGATCCCGCCGAACTGGACCTTACCCATGCGCATACCGCCCTTATCAAACGTCTCGACCACTTTGCCGGGGATAGCCAGGCACATATCAGTCTCCTTCGCGCAAACGCTGGTTGGCGATCATGGCCTGCCCGAGCGAAAGCCCGCCGTCGTTGGCCGGCACTTGGGCGTGCAGAAACACCGCAAAGCCGCGACGCCGCAACTCTACCACCGTACGGCCAAGAAGGTATAGGTTCTGGAAGCTCCCACCGCTCAGGCAAACCCGATCCGGGCCGCCGATCTGCGAGCACACCTCGCCGATGGCCGCGCTCAGCGTGTTGTGAAAGCAGGCAGAAATTTCACTCGCCCGCCGGCCCCGGGATAAGTCTTTTACGATGGCGGCAATCACTGGGCGGAAGTCGAGCTCAATCGGGTCGCCCGCAGTCTCAAAGTCATAGCGTTCTTCCACCCCGCGTTCTGCCGCTGCCTCCAGCGCAATGGCCGCTTGCCCTTCAAACGTCACTTCCGAAGCGATGCCCAACAGGGCTGCAACGGCATCGAAAAGGCGTCCGCAGGATGACGTCTCGACCGTCTGAATGCGGCGCTCCAACATAGCGTCCACCAGCGCGATCTGCCTCTCATTCATTCGTTGCAAGCACTTCAGATCGGCCGGTATTTGCTGTCCGAAAGTATCCCGTAAGTAGCTGAGGGCCATGCGCCAGGGCTGCCGCACCGCCGCGTCCCCTCCGGGCAGCAGGACGTTGCGGAAATGACCATGCCGGGTGAAGCCGGCAAAATCCGCCAGCAGAAATTCGCCTCCCCATATCCTGCCGTCTGTACCAAAACCCGTGCCATCCAGGGCCACACCCAGAACCCGGCCTTGCAAATGATTTTCCGCCATACAACTGGCGATATGAGCATGGTGGTGCTGCACGCCGATGCGCCGCTCAATGCCCGATGCCATCGCCATGCGGGTGCTCATATAACCGGGGTGCAGGTCGTAGGCAGCGGCCCGGGGCGTCACCTTGAATACCTGCTTCAGATTCGCTAATGTCTCCTCGAAGAACCGCATCGTCTCGTAGTTTTCAAGATCGCCAATGTGCTGGCTCAGGACGGCATAACGGCCTTTGGTCAGGCAAAAAGTATTTTTGAGCTCGCCACCGAAGGCGAGTACCTCTTCCGTCTCCGTTCCTAGATCAATGGCTTGGGGGGCAAATCCTCGGGCCCGGCGCAGCACCCTTTCCCGTCCCTCGAACGTGCGTACCACCGAATCATCGACCCGGGTGGCAATGTCGCGGTTGTGTAGCAGGAACCAATCGGCAACCATGCCCAACTGCAGCAGCGCCTCCTGGTTGGTGGTCACGATCGGTTCCTCGCTCAGATTGCCGCTGGTCATGACCAAGGCAGTCCATTGGGAATTCTTATCAGGCGAATCACTGAACAAGAGATAGTGAAGTGGGGTGTAGGGAAGCATCACGCCCAGGGTGTTGTCACCCGGAGCAATGCCGGGGGCCAGTCTCGCTTCTCGCCGTCGTGGGAGGATGACAATCGGCTTGCGCGGGGACTGGAGTGACAACTCGTCCTCTGGCGATAGCTCGCACAACCGCCTGGCCGCCGCCAGGTCACGCACCATCAGCGCGAACGGCTTGTGCGGACGCCGTTTCCGTTGCCGTAACTCGGTTACCGCATCTTCGTTGGTCGCGTCGCAGGCGAGCAAAAAGCCGCCCAGCCCCTTTACCGCGAGGATCTTGCCTTGGAGCAAAAGCGCTCGCGCCTGGCGAATGATCGACAATGAATCCTTGTCCTGGAACCAGCACTTACCCAGTGGGGCAAGCGCGACATCCGGTCTCGGCGACCCGTCCCACCCTGGGCTCTCTACCAACAGCAGGGACGGTCCGCAGGCCGCACAGGCATTGGGCTGGGCATGAAACCGGCGATCTTCCGGATCCTCATACTCTGCCTGGCAGGCACTACACATTTTGAAGGACGACATGGTAGTGGTCGCGCGATCGTAGGGTATGTCGCGGATGATCGTGTAGCGTGGACCGCAGTGGGTGCAATTGGTGAAGGGGTAGCCATAGCGCCGGTTGGAAGGGTCGCCAAAATCCCGCCAACAAGCCTCGCAGGTGCCGGCGTCCGGAGAAACCAATGCAAATTCGCCGGCCTCTTCCCGGCTATTGAGGATAGAGAAGCCCGCGCCTCCCTCGACCGCAATCCCGGAGACGGCAATCCCGGCAATCTCCGCCAACCGCGGTGGATCTTCTTTGAGCGTCTTGAGAAAGCCTTCCACCTCCGCTCCGGAACCTTCGATCTCGATCGTTACCCCGGCAGAGGAATTGAATACATACCCGCTTAGGCCCAAGGACTTAGCCAACTTGTAAACAAACGGACGAAACCCCACTCCCTGCACAATGCCCCGTACCTGAATGTGCTTGCGTACGTTGAGCGGTTTGGCCGGCTCCGTCATGGTAACTTCTTACCATCCCGGTTCTGAAAGGAAAGACCTATGATCCTGGGCATGTCGTTAGCAACATTCACTCTCTTGCACGTGGTAATCAGCTTGGTGGGGATCGCGTCGGGACTCATCGTAGTCTACGGGTTCATCGCCGGAAAAAGGCTCGACATCTGGACTGCAGTCTTTCTGCTCACCACCGTATTAACCAGCGCGACCGGGTTCCTGTTCCCCTTCAAGCATCTTCTACCGTCTCATATTGTCGGCATTCTTTCGCTGCTGGTGCTCGCGGTCGCCATCGTCGCGCGCTATCCTCGCCATCTGGAAGGTGGTTGGCGCCGGACCTATGTGGTCTGTGCCATGGTTGCTCTTTATCTGAACTGCTTTGTATTGGTAGCTCAGGGCTTCCTCAAAGTTCCTGCGTTGCATGCATTGGCTCCCAACGGCAACGAGCCGCCATTCCTCATCGCTCAACTTGCACTCCTGGCAGTCTTTGTTCTGCTGACGATTGTTGCGGCCAGGAGATTCCAGTGCTCACCCGCGCAAGCTGCTTCCAGTCGACCTGGAGCGACGGACAAAGTCGCTTGATGGAACCGCCCTTAGGCCAGAAGGCAAAAATGCTGGCAGGGGAATTGTATTTGGCTACGGATCCAGAACTGGTAGCCGCCGATCTGCGCGCGCGATGCTGATGGTAGCGCGGCGAGGCTATGCCAAACCGATTCTCGAAACCGCGGATATACGCGCCGTCTTGTCTCGCTAAGCGGGACAGGGCGGGCCTTTTCCCGTTGACAACTGTGCCCGCAAACGAAAATCATGGTTGTGCGTTTGAACGTACCGCAAGGCGGGACAGTAGCCCAGAAAGCGGAACGTTGAGGGAGTCCCAATCATGGAAGCTTCCGTAATCGCAGAAACTGTTTCCCGGCCTGGCGATTCCTATCAGCTGCATAGTCTGGATCGCGCCGTGGCCGTTCTTGAGATGCTGGGTGAGAGTGAAACCGCGCTTAGTCTGTCGGAAGTTTGCCAACGCCTGCATTTGCACAAGAGCACCGCTCACCGTTCGCTCATGGTGCTGGAGCGCAGCGCACTGATCGAGCGTACGCCGGAAAACCGCTACCGCCTGGGCATGAAGCTTTACGAGTTGGGCAACCGTGCAGTCGAGCAAGTGGATCTGAGAACTCGGGTTCACCCTTATTTCCGCCGGCTCGCCGCCCACGTGGGAGAGACCGTGCACCTGAGCGTGCTGCAAAAAACTTCGATCGTTTACCTGGACAAAGTCGAACCCAACCGGCGCGTCTGTGTCAGCTCCAAAACGGGAACCTCCAATCCCGTTTACTGCACCTCGATGGGAAAGGCGATGCTCGCCTTCCAGCCGCCGGAGGTGATTGAGCAGATTGTTTCCAAGATCCGCTTTGTGCGTTACACCCACAAAACCATCACGTCCAGAGAAGCGCTGATGAAGGCGTTGGAAAGGGTGCGCCGCCGCGGTTACGCGATCGACGACCAGGAAATAGAATTGGGTGTCCGTTGCGTAGGGGCCCCGATTTTTGACGAAGATCACCGTGCCATCGCGGCCGTCAGTGTCTCCGGCCCGGCCTCAAGGATTACGGCGCCCAACATGCCCGACATCGCCGAGCACCTGCTGCGTTGTTGTCGCGACATCTCGATCTCTCTCGGTCTGCACGCAAAAAAGCGGCCGCGCGTGCTCTCCGCCTTCGAGCGCCACTACCACAGCTAGGTGCACTCGTAGGAGTGGGTGGCCCAGGTCTCGCTTTTGAGACCTGGGTTTTTCCGCGCATATGGAGTTAGACGGCCGACACCAGCCCGCTTCCCGGGACTAAAGAGTTTGCGGAAAAACTCGGTGTCACGCGAAATCCTAGCCCTCAGCGGCTAAAGCCGTACTGATTTTAGATTGGTTACGTACGGCCTAAAGGCCGTACCCTTCAGAAACGGCCTAAAGGCCGTACCCTTCAGAAACTTGGGTTATTCCCGCAGCCTGTAAAGTCCGGGGCTTGCACCAGTGGCTCAAAGAGCCTGCGTGAGAACTCGGTCACGTACTGGGTTTTCCGGGCGAACCGGTTTCGCCGCAAGGAACCCAGGTCTCAAAAGCGAGACCTGGGCCACCCATTCTAAACGCAGCTCGTGGGGCAAGGATCTGCTGCTGACTCCTCGAGTAACAACTATCGCAGCCCAGCGATCGAGGCGACATCCATGTCGGCATAGTCCTGATTTTCCCCACCCATGCCCCAGCAAAAGCTATAGGCCCCCGTGCCTACCCCGGCATGGATTGACCAGCCAGGAGAAACCACCGCCTGCAGCGAATTCATCAGAATATGGCGAGTCTCCCCCGGCGGCCCCATCATATGAAACACAACCGCCTCCGGGACAAGGTCGAAATAAAGATAAACCTCAGACCGTCGCATATGAGTATGGGGCGGCATCGTGTTCCATACACTGCCGGCATGCAGGTGGGTCACCCCCATCACCAGCTGGCAGCTCTTCACACCGCCCATATATATGTACTTCGAGACCGTCCGCACATTGCAACTTTCTGCACTGCCGATCACCGTGGGGCTGGCGTCCTGCTTGCGCACCAGGGCGACCGGATAGACGGAGTGGGCAGGATAACTCAGCAGATAGTAGATAGCCGGGGAAGATGGATTCTCCGAAGCAAAGCACACCTCCGCATTGCCCTTACCAACGTACAGGCAGTCAAGGTTTTCGAGCGAATATCCTTTGCCATTTACCACCATCGAACCGCGTCCGCCCACATTCAGAGCCCCCAACTCCCGCCGCTCGGTAAAATACTGCGCCCGCAGAGCTGGATCCGTCGCAAGCATAATCGGGGTTGCAGTGGGCGCCGCCATGCCTACGACCGTGCGATCCAGATCCAAATAAGTCAAACGGACCGCTCCGGGCTCATACAGTGAATCAAGCAGGAACGTCTCCCGAAGCTCAGCCGTTGTCATGTGCGGATAACGAACGGGATCAGCCAGCAGATTAGTTTTCAAACAGTCCTCCGGAGGGAATCGTTTAATGAATGAAACTCGGCACCTGCTTCACCAGCCAATTCACCAGCTCGACAGCGCCGGCGAGGTTGTCATATTCAGGAGGAAGGTTTTGCCCATTTGTATATTCGTTGTAGACCCACGGATCAGCGACGGCAAAGACAGTCCCCCTGCCGTACTTCGCCGTGGCCATGAGAATATCGCCTTTGTCTGCCAGCAGAGAAGTAGCAGGATGCTTTACCGAGATAGTACATGTGTCTTTCATAAACAACGTGTGCGGATGCTTGAACAAAGGTCCATCGCCTGCCACCACGATTTTGCCCGCGTCGTGGGCCGCTCCGGCCACATGGTGGCTGAGCACCGGGTTGAAGTGGATGCCGAACAGGTCGGCCAACTGATCCAGGTGCTCGATCTCTCCATTGGCAGGATCGTTCGCCATCAGAATCAGCACGCCCCCCTGCTTCACCCACAGGGCCACCTGCCTGGCATCTTCCGGCTGCAGGTAATGAGGGTGCGGATTCTTGACCGGGATGTCAGGAGACACAATGATGTAGAACTGCGCGGGCTTCAGGTTGGCCACCGTCGGCGCGCTATAGAGCGTATCCGTGCTCACGCCATAGCCGCGGAATACCTGGCCAAAAAGAAAAAAGCCACTGTTGCTGACATCATTCCACTTGTAGTGGAAATATTCCTGCTGGCCGGCCGCATTGGTTCGTTGCTGGCTATTAAACCAGGCATCGACCAAAACCGTTTCTTCACCGCCGGCAGAGTACCCGTTGATCGGGCAACACAAGATCGCGGCCAGCACCACCAAAAGCGACGTGAGACGTTTCACTTGCTCCCCAGGGAGATCACGCTAGAAATTGTTCTTCAGACTCAACTGCAAAATTCTCGGCTGGCTCCAAGGTTTATCAAAACGAACCTTCGATGATCAACGGAATTTACGGATTGCTTTGTCAAATGCGTCGCCATGTTCCGCTATGCGGGACGAGTGTTAAAGTATCGGGAGTGCCGCCTCAAATGCCGATAGCCGACGATCTCGCCCGCATTGCCTTGCAGGAACAAGAGCTTCAATTTGCCAGTTTTGACGAAGAGACCGCATGGAGGCTAGGAGCGGGAATCCGTGCATTCGCGGTTTCCCGCAAACTCAGCCTGGTAGTCGATGTACGCCGCTTTGGCCAGCCGCTTTTCTACACCGCACTTCCAGGGACTACGCCCGACAACGTGGAATGGGTGCGCCGAAAGAGCAACGTTACCGCGCGCTTCCATCGCAGCTCCTACGCGATCGGACGGGAGATGGAGCAGAAGCAATCCAACCTTTTCGACCGCTATGGGTTGCCGATTGCCGATTATGCCAGCCACGGCGGCAGCTTTCCCCTGCGCGTCGTAGGCGCAGGAGTCATCGGTTCCGTCACGGTTTCAGGTCTACCCGAGCGCGCCGATCACCAGTTAGCCGTAGAAGCTCTGTGTGCCGAGCTCGGCCGCGGGTTCGAGACTATGCGCCTCGATTAACCAGCCAACCAGACCAGGCTGTCGCGGCGTCAAATAGGGCGGATGAGGAGGAATTCAATGGCCAAATTGAAAGAAGCAGCGCGCGACAAAATACCGGCGACCAAGTTCGCGTTTCCCAAGCAGCGCAAGGAACCGCTGGAAAACGCCTCGCACGTACGCAATGCGGCGGCCCGTTTCAACCAAGTAGAGGGCGTCACCGAGACTGAGCGCAAGGCCGCATGGAAGCGGATCGAGGCTGCTGCGAAGAAGTACGACGTGGAACTGAAGAGTTCCAAGTAGAGAATTGCGTCCGGGCAAGGCGCACTGCAGATCCCTCGGCTCCGCTCGGGATGACAAGGGGAGAGTTGTTACTCACTTTATATTCCGCGAGTCGGATGGCGCACTACAGATCCCTCGGCTTCGCTCGGGATGACAAGGGGAGAGTTGTTACTCACCTAAAAACCTGCGAGTCGGATCGGGAGTTCTGTGTCATCCCGAGCGTAGCCGAGGGACCAGCGGTTTCTTTTGCCACCTGTACTCCGAAACCATAGAGTGGTCGGCATTTATTACCTACTTGCCTCGCTCGGGTATAGCCACTACCATGGGCCTATGGCAAAAGTAGCTGAGGCCATCGCGCCCATCATCGCGGTGGACAGGAGAGCGGCCCATCCTCTTCATAAACAAATCTATGACGGCTTCCGCCTCGAAATTGTGCGTGGCGACTTGCGGCCCGGCCAGCGGGTTCCTTCCTCCCGAACACTGGCAATAGAACTGGGCATATCCCGGATACCCGTTCTCAATGCCTACGCCCAACTATTGGCGGAAGGATATTTCGAGAGCCGTAAAGGATCGGGGACGTTCATCTCCGACGCGCTACCCGAAAGCCTCACGGTTTGCAAGGATCGAACCCCGCAGCATAAGCAGGCAAATTCAGGACCGCGACCGGTGGCACGGCGTCTGTCGCTTTTGTCTCCATTGAAGCGTGATGCGTGGTCCGGCGGCTGGGGCGCGTTCAGCGTGCATCAACCAGCATTTGACCGATTTCCATTCTCTGTGTGGTCAAGCCTCATCACGCGTCATTCTCGAGGCCCTCGTCTCAGCGCCATCCACAACATCGATCCTCTTGGTTCGGAAACATTTCGCGATGCCATCTGCACCTACCTTCGGACGGCGCGCGCGGTCCATTGCGAGCCGCACCAGGTGATGGTGGTTTCCGGGTCCCAACAGGCGCTCGAGATTTCGGCTCGTGTCCTGTTGGAGCCGGGAAACTCCCTATGGATCGAGGACCCAGGGTACCGCCTGGCGCGAAGAGCCTTTGAAGGTGCAGGTTGCCGGCTGGTCCCGGTTCCCGTCGACCAGGACGGCATGATCGTAGCCGCCGGAATCAAGCGAGCCCCGAAGGCCCGCGCGGCCTACGTTACCCCATCGCATCAATACCCGCTTGGTTCGACCATGAGCGCGGGGCGTCGCATGCAATTGCTGAACTGGGCGCAGAGTGCGGGCTCCTGGATCATTGAGGACGATTACGATAGTGAGTATCGCTTTGAAAGCCCGCCCATTTCCTCCTTACAAGGCCTCGATCGGAATGATCGGGTCATCTATATCGGAACCTTCAGTAAAGTCCTCTTTCCCTCCTTGCGTCTCGGTTACATGGTGATTCCAGAGGATCTGGTAGAACACTTCGTTGCCATCCGGACGGCAATGGACATCTTTCCGGCCTACCTCTATCAGGAAGCCCTCACCGACTTCATGCGCGAGGGACATTTCGCCCGCCATATCCGAAAGATGCGCCTGCTTTACAGCCAACGCCGAACCGCACTCGTCGACAGTATTCGGGAGCAACTGGGCCCTGAACTGGAGATCCATGGCTCCCAGGCCGGCATGCATCTGGCGGTGACGCTACCCACGGGTTACAGCGATCGGGAGATCGCAGTCAGAGCAGCTGGCAAGGGCCTGTGGTTGTGGCCGCTGTCACCTTCTTATTTAAGCAAGCCTGCCCGCGACGGCTTCATCCTCGGCTTCGGCAATACACCCGTTGAAGACATGCCTCGTACCGTTGGTCAGCTTCGAACACACATGTTGGGTTAGAAGCTCACGGTTTTTCTCGTAACCAGGGGGTGAAGGTAAGCCCGACCAAAAGCCCCTCCGGGTCGATAAATCGACTGACGGTTTGGCCCCAAGGTTCCGTCTTATTACGGATGAGCATGCGATGCCCCTGTGCCTCGAGTTCCGCCGTGGCAGCTGCGACGTCCTCCACATCAAATTCCAGCCATGCCTGCGGTACCGGCATGGTAGTGGGCCACGATTCATGGCCAAAACAAGACTGCGCTGCCAGAGAGAGCGGCCAAAGCCCGAAGCTCTTCGCCCCTTGCAGAGCATCGGTGTGCAGATAGCCGCCACCCTCCTCTTTGAACGGGATGGCCAGGGTCCCAGCGTACAATTTGCGGCCGGCGGCAACGTCACGCACGATGGGGCCAAAACCGGCGATAAACAGTACTTTGGCTTTTTCCAGTCCTTGCATAGCATCTCCTTGATTCGCAATCAAAGCCGTTCCGGTGGCTGCCAAACCGGCGATGAATTGTCTTCGTGTCATGGTCCGAAGATAAGGTTGCCGGCGCAACTACGTCTTGAACAAATCGGACATGAGCAGGGTACTTTCTGCGGATCGGAGCAGAGTGGTGGGCGGTTCATTCGCAAAACGACGTACTTCTCGTGTCATATGCGCCTGGTCGCTATAGCCTGCGCAGGCGGCAAGATCTGACAAGCTTCGTTTGCGCTGGCCGGCAATCCTGAGCAAACGCTGGAAACGAAGTACAGAGTGAAACGTCTTGGGGCCGTAGCCAACCGCCGCACAGAACCTTCTCTGCAACTGACGGGGGCTTATCCCCAGCGCCTGGCTCAGCTGCTCCACTTTGCCCTGCGGGTTCCGCGCCAGCCAGCGGATGCCCTGAGCCACCGCTGGATCGTACGGGGTGAACTGCTTCCGGTCGGCAAGCAGAGCTTCGCCAAGGACTAGCGCTTGGTGTGCAGCATCTGCCTCTCTGACACGCTCGAACCGATCGTTCCGGATTGCGCCCCAGAGAGCACGCAGCGGGGGGGATTGGTTGAGCAGCTCCGTGGCTGGTAGACCAAGAAGACCCGGCGCGCGGCCGGGATGGAAACGAGCGCCCAGGATTCGGGTGCCGGCACAGAAGCGCACCGCAAATGGATCGGTCCAGGGCCCGACGGCAATCGGAGCATCCTGGTTGACGAAGACGATGTCGACGCAACCATCGGGTAGTACCTGCTGCCCGTATTCACCACTCGTCCCAGAGATGGTCTGGGTCCAGAAGCACAAGAAATAGTCCGACAGCGGCAGCGGCGCCGGGAACTCCCGGTACTCGGAACGTAGACTCTGCGGATGGGTATCAGGACTCATCGAGCCGCAATTCTCCCCGGGGCAATGCCATCATCTCAGAGACCTCCCCCGCAGGCGAACGGAGGGCGGTGGCAATGATGGCCGCGGCCACAAAGGCCGCGGAGGTCATGCAGAGCGCCCAGCTCAAACCGGCGTGTTCCGAAACCCGCCCAATGAGGTATGGTGCGGCCGCACTCAACACCCGCCCGATGTTGTAGACGAACCCCATGGCGGAAGCGCGCAGGGCGGTAGGGAAGAGCTCGCTGGCGATTACGCTGAAGCCGGCGAAGTAGCCTGTGCCAAAAAACCCGACCAGTGGACCGATCAACAACAGCGCATTGGGATTGCGCACGAAGGCAAACACCGGCACCAGCAGCGATGCCACCAGGAGAAAGCCAATGTAGGTATATTTGCGGTTGAAACGGTCGGCAAGAAAACCAAAGCCGATATAGCCCAGGAAGGTACCGGTCTGCATCACGATCGTCCAGCCAGAGGTCTGCACAATGCTGAGACCACGTCCTCCTTCCGCAGTCGGCATGGACAGAAACCGGGGTAGCCAGGTGAAGAGTCCCCACCAACCAAAGAGCGCAGCCGCGTTCATGGTGGCGCATACCAGCATGCTGTAACCGAACGTCCCGCGGAACAGCTGGCCAAAGCGCACCTCCGATGTCCGCTCCTGGCGCCAGACCTCCGGCTCTCGCAGCCCGCGCCGCACCCAAAGTGAAATCAACGCAGGCAAAATGCCGGCAAAGAACACCGCGCGCCAACCGAATCGCGGCATCACCAGCCCGACGACGGCCGCGCCCAGCGCGTAGCCCACCGCCCACGCGCTCTGCACTAATGCCAGCGCCTTACCTCGCTTGTGGGCCGGCCAGGTTTCCGCTACCAGGGCCGCGCCGCAGGCCCATTCTCCTCCCATCCCGAGCCCCAGCAGGACGCGACAAACCATCAGCTGAGTCGCCGTTTGCGTAAAGCCGCACAGGGCGGTGGCGACGGAATAAAGCAGCACGCTGCTCATCAGCGCGCGCACCCGGCCAAAGCGGTCGGCAAACCAGCCGAAGCTCACGCCGCCCAATGCGGCCGCGACCAGGGTAGCCGACATCATGGCCCCACTCATGGTGGCGGAGAGATGCATCTCGCGCTGTACCTGCCCCAGCACCAGCGCATACAGCATCACGTCCATGCTGTCGAGCATGTAGCCCAGAAATGCAGCCAGCAGCGAGCGCTTTTGTTCCCCCGACGCTTCAGCCAGCCAACCGTAAGCAGAGTTCAACTCGAGTCCTCTGGATGCTGATTTGGTTAGAGTAGATCACATGCTATCCGGGAGGAGTGCTTTGCGCGTAGCGATCGACACCGGCGGCACTTTCACTGATTGTGTCTATCTCGCTGGGGGAGAGCTCCAGGTGCTCAAGGTTTTCTCCACACCTGCCAATCCTGCGCAAGCCGTGCTCGATGCCCTGGCGCGCATTGGGGCCGGCAAGGCGCTCGATGTGCGCCACGGTACAACCGTCGGAACCAACACCATGTTGGAGCGGAAAGGCGCCCGGGTTGCGTTTGTGACCACCGCGGGCTTTGAAGACACGATCGCCATCGGCCGTCAGACGCGAAGCAAACTCTACGACTGGTTTGTGCCGCTGCCGGTATGCCTGGTGCCCCGCGCTTTACGATTTGGGGTGCCGGAGCGGGTGAGCGCGGAAGGGGAAATCCTGCGCGTCCCAACGAAAGAAGAATTAGACTTCCTGGTCAACCAAGTGCGCGCCAGCGGGGCCGAAGCCGTAGCCATTTCCCTGCTGTTCTCCTTTGCTCAGCCGGAGACAGAAAAACGGGTCGAAGCCGCTCTGGCATGTCTTGGACTTCCCATCTCCACCTCGCACCGCATCCTGCCCGAGTTTCGCGAATATGAGCGCGCTTCGACCATCGTCGTCAACGCCTACCTGGCCCCCAGGATGCAGAGCTATCTGTTGCATCTGGAGCAGAGCGTGGCCACCCATCACCAAGGGGGCGGCGTGGATGTGATGCAGTCGTCGGGGGGCATTCTCTCTGCCCGGCGGGCTGCGCCCGAGCCTGTGCGTACCGTGCTGTCGGGTCCCGCCGGCGGTGTGATCGGCGCCTGCCTGGTGGCTGGCTGGGCCGGCTTCGAACGCGTCATTGGATTTGACATGGGTGGTACTTCGACCGACGTTTTCCTTTCCGATGCCGCGGGTCCTCCGCTCACCCGCGAATCTACTGTGGCCGGCGTTCCGGTAAGCATGCCTATGCTCGACATTCACACCGCCGGGGCGGGGGGCGGATCCATTGCCCGCTTCGATGCCGGCGGTATGCTGCGTGTGGGACCTGAGTCTGCCGGCGCAGACCCGGGTCCGATTTGTTTTGGCCGCGGAACCATGCCCACGGTTACCGATGCGAACCTATTGCTCGGGCGGCTGGACCAGGGCAGCTTTCTGGGCGGTGGAGTGCATCTCGACCGGCAGCGGTCGGAGCAATTCATGGGCGAAAAAAAAGGACCGCTCAGGACAACCGAGGAGTTCGCCGCCGGCATACTGCGGGTGGTGGAAACGCAGATGGAGAAGGCCATCCGCGTCATCTCTATCGAGCGAGGGCACGATCCCCGCACATTCACCCTGGTTGCTTTTGGTGGCGGAGGCCCGCTGCATGCTTGCTCGTTGGCGCGGGCGTTACGTATTCCCACCGTCCTGGTTCCCGCCATGCCTGGCGCACTTTCGGCCATAGGTATTCTGCTGGCCGATGCGGTGCGCGATTATTCCCGCACCGTGATGCTGCCGGCGGAAGCGACGGAAACGATCGAATCCATCTTTGTGGAACTGGAACAGCGAGGGGTCGCGGAGTGGGCCGCCGAGGGACTGCAAGGTCTGGCCGAGCGCACGGTGGATATACGTTACCGCCGCCAAGGGTATGAGCTGAATGTCCCGTACCATGCTCAATCCATCCAGTCCTTTCATCGTCTGCACCAGCAGCGTTATGGATTCAGTGACGAGCGTAAGCCGGTCGAAGTGGTGAATTTGCGTTTGCGCATGGTTGCGACTGCTCCCCCTTACTCGCCCGCGTATCGAGAACCTGTACCAGGAGACGGTGCAGCCGCCTGCTATGCCGAACGCCCGATTCACTTCGCGGGAAGGTGGGTATCCGGGCGCCATTACCGACGGCAAAGCCTGGTCCCGGGAGACGCATTGCACGGGCCGGCCATGATCACGGAATACACCTCGGCGACCGCGCTGCCCCCAGGTTGCTGCGCGCGCGTAGATGGCTTTGGGAATCTGGTCATCTCTGTCGAGGAGGGCGCATGAGCTTTACTGCTTCCGATCCCATCGAACTGGCAATCTTCCAGAGCGCGGTCCATTCCATTGCCGAGGAGATGGGTGCAGCTCTGCGGCGGACGGCGCTCTCACCCAACATCAAGGAACGGCGAGACTATTCGTGCGCCGTCTTCGATGCCCAGGCGAGGGTGATTGCCATGGGCGATCACATGCCGGTCCACCTTGGTTCCATGCCCATGTCGGTGCAGGCTGCGGTTTCGGCGATCGAGTTCGCTCCCGGCGACATTGCCATTCTCAACGATCCCTTCTTTGGGGGAACCCACCTTCCTGATATCACCATGGTGCTTCCCGTCTTCTTACCGGGAACGGATCGCGCGGCCTTCTTTATTTCCAATCGCGCCCACCATGCGGATGTGGGAGGAACCTTTGCCGGATCGATGGGACCGGCACACGAAATTTTTCAGGAAGGCATCAGAATTCCTCCCGTACGCATTGTGCGCGGCGGTCAAATTGATCGCGAAATGTTAAACCTCATTCTCCTCAACGTACGTACCGCGAAGGAGCGCGAAGGCGATCTGGAGTCGCAGATTGGCGCCTGCCGCGTGGGCGAGCAACGCATTTTGCAGTTGGTCGGAAAGTACGGCCAGGCAAATTTGCAGGCACTGATTGAGGAACTGCTCAACTATTCTGAGCGCCTGGTGCGCGCGGAGCTGCGCGCAATGCCACTTGGAGAGTTTAGTGCGGAGGATTGGCTGGACGACGACGGAGTAACCGATGGCTTGCGCAAGATCGCAGTACGATTGTGCTTCGATCCCGAAGCTGCCGCCATCGAGGTGGATTTCGCCGGCTCTTCCGCCCAGGTGGCCGGCAGTGTGAACGCGGTGCGTGCGATCACCCTTTCTGCCTGCTTCTACATGCTGCGTTGCCTATTAGGAGAGGACGCGCCCGCGACCGGGGGAATCCTGCGGCCGCTTACCCTGCACACGCCTGCCGGCAGCATCGTGGATGCGCGCTCACCCGCGCCGGTAGCCGGCGGAAACGTCGAAACCTCGCAGCGCATCGTGGATGTTTTGCTGCGTGCTTTGTCGCAGGCGATTCCAGCCCGCGTGCCGGCCGCCAGCGCAGGCACCATGAGCAACCTGACCATCGGCGGCATCGATCCCCGCACGGGCGAGCCTTTCACTTACTACGAAACGGCTGCAGGAGGCATGGGCGCGCGACCCGGCCTGGATGGAATTTCTGGGGTGCAGACCCACATGACCAATTCGCTCAACACACCGATCGAGGCACTCGAATACGCCTATCCATTCCGCGTGCGTCAGTACGCCTATCGTGACGGCTCCGGCGGAGCGGGGCAGTTTCGCGGAGGAGACGGACTGATCCGCGAAGTCGAGCTGCTGGCTGACGCGCAAGTTACCCTGTTGGCAGATCGCCGAAAGCTGGGTCCTTACGGTTTGCAGGGAGGCGAAGAAGGAGCGTCTGGTAAAGCATGGCTTGCGACGCAAGCCGGCGAAGAGCGGATCGCCTTACCGGGCAAATGCAGTCAACGCCTGGCCAAGGGCGACATCCTGCACATCGAGACGCCGGGTGGCGGAGGCTGGGGCAAGGGTGTTGAGTAGCCGTCCGGGCCGAACAAAGCTGTGGTAGGGCTTCGCCCATCATTTTCGTCCCACGTACGCTGGTGCGAACGTGGGGCACCCGTGTAGATCTGTCAACCCGCGAAAGGCTTGAGGGGGAGGCCTGCGGTATCCCGGCGACTTTTTGCAGGGTCAAGTAATTCTCGCTGAAGCCCGATAGTTCAGCGAGCAAACACAACGCCGGCACGTCGGATTTTCACTAACCCGCAGCGACTGCCTGAACGTCTTAGCGGCTTCGCCATTCACAACCTCTTCCAAAGTGGAAGAAGAAATATTCCCAACGGCCCGATGGAAAAAACACGGCCGAACCGATCCATCCACTTCAATCACCGCGGACACCCAGGGAGCATTGCAAACAGGCGACTCAGGAGATGCCTGCCCCAGATGTTCACGGAACCGCCGGGAAATTCGTCGCAGCTTCTCCGCCCCTTCCACGATAAATCCGCGGCGAATGTCCTCTGCATGCTCAACAATCAGACACTCGATTTCCTCCTCAAGCTCGCCAGCCTCCTTCACCGTAAGCGCAATCTCACTTTGTCTCTCGCCCGGCCACACGAGCGTTCGATTAAAGGCTTCCGATGTAACGTCGGCCGCCAAAAACGAAATGGAATCGAACCCCAGCAACTTGGCCGCCGCCACAGTAGCGCGAAGGTGCTGGTGATTCGCCTTTTGCACCGTAGTGCGGCAAGCAATCACCATGTCTTGCTTCTGCGCACGGATCTCAGCCACACCCCGGCCGATCAAACCAAACGCACCACGAACACGCCGGATAGAGTCATGGATCTCGCCAGGTCCGTCAATCGAAACGATCACCTCATCGAACAACCTCGAAACCTCGTCCGCGCGTTTAACCAACAGTAAGCCTGTCGTCAAGAGTGTAAGACGAATCTTCTGCTCACGAAAAAACTGACAAAGAGCGTCAAGATCGCTGTGCAACAGCGGCTCACCCCCCGTCAACACCACTTGCTGCACGCCAAGTTTGCGCAGCGACGCTCGGTGGCGGTCCAGGTCGGCAACCCGCACTTGCTCGTGGGTCTCTCGCTTCCAGATATCGCACATGACACAGCGGCAGTTGCAGTGGCTATGGACATTCAGAATGAGAATCGGCATGCGCGCCAGAGCGGAAGGCTCCAGCTCATGCACCAGCGGCACGACGCACTCTCTTTCCGCCGACAGAAAAATCGTTCCCGAGAACCTGTTCCGCTTCCGCAATAAGCTTTTCCATCGGGGCGCGTACCCACCGCCGCTGCCCCTCCACCTCGAAAAGCTGCAGTCCGTGCCTGAGTTCGCTGGGAAGGCGCTCAAAGAGCGTTGGGCCTACCATCTCAACCCGACCGGCACGCATGACCAGTTCGATCTGGGCCACGTTCAGCTGCGCCAGCATCTCAGCGGGACTCAGCCCGCAATCGCGCACCACCAGTACGTCTGCAACGGAACCCGGTTTGAGCTGACCTTCTCCTCGCCGCAAGCGCAGGATATCTGCCGCTCGGTTGGTGACCATGTCATAGATCTTCCCCGCGTCCAGGCCGAGGTGGGTCCGCGCAAAGCGAATTTCATCCAGCAGGTCACCGGCTGCAGTCAGCGGTGAGTCGCTGCCCAGCGTCACCTTGTGGAGAGACTGAATGAACGCAGGCGAGGGAAAGTGATCGAACAGAAACTTGTTCGAAGTAGGGCAGAGGACGACCGCGGCCTGTCGGTGGTTGATCAGGGCGACTGCTTCAGGGGGGCATCCGAGGCCATGAACAAGCACTGTGCGCTGGTCGAGAGCCTGCATGCGGTCCAGAGCAAACACTTCCTCTGCGCTTTCCTCATCAATGCCTTCGGCGGCATGCAGAAGGAACGGCGCATCCTCGCGGTTGCGCGCAAATTTCTCCGCCAGGTCCGGCTCAAGCGAAAGCGAGTGGGCCCAACCGAACCCGGAAACCACCCGGACTGGAAATCCGGGACTCACTAGCTCCTGGGTAACCGGGTTGTGATGACACACCGTGGTGACACCACTGAGCAGGTTGCGGATCGCGCCCCACCACAAGCGAACCGATCGGGGTACCTCGCGATGCAGTGCAATCAGCGACGCATGCTTGGCGTGAATATCATGGGCCCATTGTTTCGCATTCTCATACGGACCATCCCCGATATTGGGGAAGAGACTGAATTCCAGATGGTCGTGGGCGTTGATCAGGCCCGGAAGCAGCAGAAACCCCGAGAGGTCAATCGAGATTTCCCCCAGGGAGCGAAACCGCTCACTTGTCCAGCTCTGGACCAGATGGATCACTCCGCCAACAATCGAAAGGGAAGCCGGTTGAGCCGAATCTGGGCCGCGCGCACACCGGCCGCCTGTAAGACGAACGGAATTGTCAGCGGCTTGCGTCACCAGTCGTGATCGTCGCGACACCGGCGGCTTTCGCAGTTGCAGCACATAAATCGCGGGAAGGCCAGCCGCGGATTCGTACAAATCTTCCCGGCCGCACTCCTCGAAAATTCGCCGTTCCGGAATGCCAAACGCCGGCTCGGTCAGAGAAACCAGCGTAAATCCACGGGCCTCGAAAGTCTGGATGATCCTGCTCAGCGGCCATCCTCGTCCATCCAACTGCGTCCCTCTCTTCCAGTGCAGAGACGCTTCTGTTTCTGGATGCATATCCGTAAGGAAAATCATTGCGCCCGGACGAGACACTCGATCGACCTCTTGTGCAAAGGCTTCGACATCGTCGAGATAGCTAACCACGAAAGAAGACAACACCAGGTCAGCCGTAGCGTCGCCGACCGGAAGGGCCGTGCAACTCCCCAGAAGTAACTCGCAACCGTGGTTGAGCTTGCTGGCAGCCAACCCCAGCATCACCGGGGAAATGTCCACCCCTACCAGGCTTCGCGGAGATCGGCCGGCCAATTGTCCAAGCCATCTCCCTGTACCACATCCGGCGTCGAGAACATCCAGCCCGCGAACATCGCCGAGTCCGGGTAAAAGCACACGCTGTTCCAGCGCAAGCAGAGGGTTTGGCTGGGCATCATAACTGGGAGCCCAGCGGTCAAATACTTCCGATGGCAAGCAGGAGAGCTGGCTCATAAACTCTCCCGCTTCGGTTTGCGCAGTTGAACGAATGCGGTCGCCCACTCGAGCTCAAGCGGAAAGCCATAGACGCGGAACGCGTACCGCCACCAGCTCAACAACTTCAAAAAGACACGGCTCCACTCGGGCGCCCGAATATCCTGCACCGTGGGCCAGCGAGAGGCGACCACGGTTTCGAAGTTATCAATCAGCCTCTTGGTCTTGGGCTTGAGCCAGGGGGCATGGGTATCGATACGAAGCGTGTAATCCAGCCACTCTTTGCTTGCCCACCCGGCCGGGCTATCCGGAAAGGCAATCTTGCCGTCCACCTCTCCATACATCTTGTCTGGCTGCGGCGTCGGGGTGTAATGCTGCACGATAATTTCAGAGTCAGGATTGATTCGTTTCAGCTTGCGAATAAAACTCACCGTCTCTCTGGTGTCGCGCTCCGGATCACCCGGGTTGCCGATGACAAACGAAAATTCAGGAATGATCCCGAACTGCCGTGTGCGATGGGCCATCGCCACTGTCTCTTCGGTGGTGATGCCTTTTTGCATCTCCTGCAACACCCAATCAGAGCCAGACTCAGCTCCAAAAAAGATCATGGTGCAGCCGGCCTTCTTGATTGCCTCGAGCGTGGTGTCTGAGTAGCGAGACATAATATCCACGCGGGCTTCGCACCACCATCGCAGATTGAGCGGCGCCATCCGGTCGGCCAGCTCTCGCGCGTGATCTTCGCGTAGAAAAAAATTCATGTCATAGAACTGAACCGAGTCAGCTCCATAGCGCCCCACCAGGTAATTCAGAATCTTCACTGTCCTTGGCGGAGATTCCATCCGTTCCGCTCTGCCGTACGCGGCATGCACACCGCAAAAGCTGCAGTTGAAAGGGCACCCGATGCTGGCATGATGGACCGCGGTACGCTTGCCGAAGAAGGAAGGTCGCAGGTACTTCTCCACCGGAAGGCGATGAAAGGGAGACCACGGAAATTCATCCGGTCCCTTCATCGGCCGTTCCGCATTGGTGCGGTGAAATCCGAACGAGTCCTTATAGCAGAGCCCAAGGATCGAATCGAGAGCCCGTTTGCCTCGCAGCGCGTCGATCAGCTCCAGCAGCGTATCTTCGCCCTGGCCACGCACGACATAGTCGACATACTTTGCATTGAGCGCGGTATCAGGATAGAGGGAAGGGAAGTAACCTCCCCAGACAATCCGCACCCTGGGCCGCAGGCGGCGTATCTCGCGGCAGGTCTCCATCGCCGCCACCATCTGCGGCCCCGGCATGCAGGAAACGCCAAGCAGTTCAACCTGGTGGCTGTTGATGGTACTTAGAATCGCAGCGGTAGGATCTTCTTCCAAATTGCCATCGATAATCCTGTATTCCTCGCGGCCTTCGAGCACTGCTGCCAGCGCCAGCACCGCCAGCGGCAGCCGGCAATTGCGAGGTTTGGTGGCCCGGGGATGGAAGAGGATGATCATTTTGCTACCTTGGCGCTATAGATTCTGAAGCGGGATGGTTTGCGCGCCCGCCGAAGTCTGGCCAGCAACGGCCGCATGTGCCAGCGCATGCCGTAGTAAGGAGTATGGGAATGCCACCGGATAGCGAAACGTCCCTCCATCGCCGCCAATCGCTGGTCGGTAAGAAATTCCAGGCTCTGGAGTGCGTCGGATGGAAAGCCATAGCGCTCGACAAAGGAAGCACGGCGCTCTTCGAGCATCCGCAGCCCGCTCCACTCGTCGCTGTACCACGGAGAGTCGGCGATCAGAACCATGCCCCCCTTGCGAACACAGCGGAGTGCTTCGGCGAGTGTCTTTTTGTAATTTTCCGAATAATGAAAAGAAGCATTAAAGATCGCCACGTCAAATTGAGAATCGGCAAACGGCAAATTGTCGAGTTCCGCTTGTACCCGCGGAAACAGTGAGCCCAGTGCCTCCGTATAGTGGCTGGCCGCTCCCAGCCCATCTCGATCGTTGGTAAGTAGATCGACCGCGACGGGTGTGTGGCCCTGGCTTTGCAGCCGATAGCTCATCCAGCAGTTACCCGCGCCCAGGTCCAGAATGCGAAGACGAGTCTTCCTCAAGCAGGCAACCCGGGGCAGAATCTTCCGTTCCATGTAGCGAAAGGTGCGCGCGCGAATGGCCCACTGCGAACTAAGCAGGCTCGACAGATCCTGATACGGAAGCGCGAGATAGTAGTCACTCTCTGCACTCCCTCGTCCCTCCGATGCCCGAATCGATTCGTAGTCGTTGATAAACTGCGAGTAGCGAGCGACACGGTCGGGCAACAGCGCTTTCCATATTCCTTGCTCACAAGCCAATCTCAACCCGCAGGCAGAGCAGTCCATCACCGCGGCTTGTTTCAACTGGCCAATCGAGCCAAAGCAGCCCGGGCATCGCAGCGTAATTTCCGTGCATTGCTGCGTGCCATTGTTTTTCACCTGTTCCAGCGTAGTTACCAGCATTGCCCCTCCGCCCGTTCAAAGTGGATAAGCATGTGATCTCCGAGCGTCCTGACCCACGGCAGCCGGGAAGTGTAGCTGTCGATTCGCCGCGACAGCCGGAGTAGCCACGGATGCTTGCGCGCCAACGGTTCCAGGTACGAAGGAGGAACTGCTATGCCGATCCCGGTACAGGAACGCATACGAAAGTGAGAGGAGAAAGAACGCCTGACCGCCCGCAGCGTTGGATACCTTACTCGTACCGTCAGCCCTTCTACCTTCACGGTTGCGACCCCTGAGCATCTGCGGAAAGCCTTGCGGAACTGGCCGTGAAGTACAAACCAGATCATCTCTGACAGGCAATAGCGAGTGGAAAGGCAGATGAGGACTGGAGCACCCATGGTGATTAGTCCAGCCAGCTGCCGGGCCGTGTAGTTCAGGTCCGCAACACAGTTCAATCCAGAAAAGTTCGAGAAGGCGGCGTCGAACAACTCTCCCCGGTCGAGCTGCGAAAGATTCTCTGTCGCCAGATGCCGGAACTCGATCGGCGCCTCCGGGTCTTCGCTCCGCATCCGCTGGCGAGCCCTCTCGATCATTCGCTTCGAGGCATCGCAGGCCACAAGAGACATGTCATGCTGAGCCAGGAACAGCGCATCTTCTCCGGTTCCACAATTGAGTTCCAGGATGTGAGACCCGGGCTCGACGGTGTCGAGCAGCACCTCCCAGACGGCTTCCCGCTGGGCACGGCCAATCATGGAGTGGGTAAACATCTCATCGTATTTCGCGGCCAGGCGGTCGAACGCCAGCACCGTCTGGTTTTCTACGGCGACGGTCATGCTTCCACCTCCGAGACGGTCGAGAGCAGTCCCGCCCGAGCCTGCTCGATGCTGTGGCGAAGACTGGCGGCGCTCTCTGAATTCGCTCGACCACTGCCGGCCATGCGGGCAAGCTCCACTTCCTCCCGCAGCAGCCTGTCCGCGTAGCCATAAAACTTTTGCGAGTGCCGGCCTTTGATCTTCAACTCGCGATCGGAGCTGGTTCCCCATGGCTGAAGCTGAACCAGGCGGTCCGACATCTTCTTGTAGTAAGGAGTTCCCTTGATGGGATACGACACAGTGGTAAAGAAGATATCCGGCTGTGAGGTACTGACGTGCCGAATCGTAGCCTCAATGTCTTCCAGATTTTCGCCCTCGTAACCCCACATCAGAAACATGCCACTTTGAATACCGCGCTCCCGGCTCATGGCGACCGCCTGCTGGACCTGTTCGATCTTGACCCCGCGCTCCATGGAATCGAGGATCCGCTGCGATCCGCTTTCGGAGCCAATCCAGATGCGAAAGCAGCCCAGCTCAGCCAACAGATCCAGCATCTCCGGGTTCAACCGGTCCGCGCGCGAGATGCACTCAAACGGAATGCGCAGGCCGCGCCTGCGCATCTCGGCGGCATAATTGCGCAGCCACTGGTGGTTGATGGTGAACACATCGTCCGATACCCACACCATATCGGGGCTATAGGTATGCAGCAGCCACTCCACCTCATCCACCACCAGCAAAGGATTGCGCCGCCGGTGCGTCTGGCCAAAGACCTGGTGGCTGCACCAGCGGCACTTGTAAGGGCAGCCGCGCGCGGTGATGAAGTTCACCGATCCCTTTCCGTGTGCGTCGCGCCAGGTCTTCACGTAACGGTGGATGTCGATCGCCTGGCGAGCCGGCCAGGGTTGGCTATCGAGATCGGAGATCTGTGTCCGCTGTCCGGTTTCGTGCATGGTCGCCGCGGAATCGAGGTACGCAATCCCGGCAATGGTCGAGTAGGAGTCAACTCCGGCACGAAACGACGCAAGCAATTCTGCGACCGTGAGCTCACCCTCGCCAAACACCACGAAGTCCGCTCCCGCCCGTAGATATTCCAGGGCGTAAGCTCCAGGTTCCGGACCGCCCACGATCGTCTTCCAGCCCGCTTCGCGCGCGACGTTGAGTGTCTCGACCACATTCTTGCGCGTCATCAAGTTCGCATAGATGCCTAATACCGAAGGCTTCTCGCTGCGCAAATGGGAGAAAAGCGCGTCTCTGCTGGAGAACGTGGTATCGAATACGTCGACATCGAACCCCTGCTTTCTAAGGTGCGAACACAGATACAAAATGCCCAGCGGCGCGTAGGGCTTCATGATCTGAAGCTCTTTGGGATCTTCGTAGAGAAAGTAACCGTGCGCTAATAAAAGCTCAGCCATAGACTCCTCCTCATCGCGCCGGTTGAGCGATCTGCAGTTGAACCAGCTGATCGGTGTTCGGAGCGTCAAAGTGCGGAAGGCGAGTTGCCTCAGAATTCCTGCAGCTTTGTTCCATCGCAAATACCTTTCGCCAAAGCGAGATCAAGTCAATCGATGCGCGCTGGTTGTGCCACGAGTCCACCTCAGCGTGGAGCGCATTGCGCAGCGCAAGGTAAAACTCATCTTGGTAAGCCGCCTTGAACATCAGGCACAGGTCATCGCTATCGGTCCAATTTCTCTTGGCGCCGATCTGCTCCTGCACCCGATCGAAGAATGCAGTTCCGGGAAGTGGATAGGAAAACGAAACGCCGATGTCATCCGGCCGCGTACTCCGGACCAGCGATATGGTTTGCTGAATGTCTTGCCACTGCTCTCCGGGGTAGCCGAACTGCAGAAAATAGCAGGCGCGAATCCCAGCTCTCCTGAGCCGAGTGCGAGCAGCTTCTACCTCCGCCACCCGCAATCCCTTATCCATGGAATCCAGCACCTTTTGCGATCCGGATTCAACTCCCATCCATACTTCCGCGCAGCCCGCCCGTTTAAGGCTGGCCACTGTTTCTTTGTTCATCAGGTCCGCCCGGGATTGAATCTTGAATGGCAATACGCACTCGCTCGCCTGAACCTCGTCCGCGAACTGTTTCACCCAATGCGCGTTGAGAGCAAAAATGTCATCTCCGAACCAGATATGCTGCACTCCATAAACTTCCTTCAGCTCGCGAAGTTCAGCCGCGACCTGTTGGGCAGAACGGAGTTGAAACTTGTTTCCAGAAATCGGTTTGGCGCACCAGTTGCAGCGATAGGGGCATCCGCGGCTGGCAACAACATTGGTGGAGAAGTAGCCGTGAGCCGATTTCCACGCTTCCCGGTAGGGGTCCAGATCGATCAACTCGCGCGCCGGCTTGGTCAGGTTTTTCCAATCCGGGTTGCGCGGTGAGTTGATCGAGCTTTGCACCACGTTGCCCGCGGCATCGAGGTGCAGGACCCCAGCTATTTTCTCGTTGAGTGCGCCTCCGGTAAGGAGGGACGCACACAACTCCACCAGGCTTTGTTCGGCTTCGCCTACCAGCACAAAGTCCGCTCCGTTGTGCAGGTACTCTTGGGCATGGTCGGTTGCGTCCGAACCGTGCGCAACCACGATTGCGCCCGCGTCCCGTGCCGTCTGGGCCAGTTGCCACGCCAGCTCACGCATCCGCGTTAAGCACATCTTGGAGAGAAAGTTGAAGTCGTCTTCATAGATGGCGAGAATGGCCGGTTTCTCCTGCCGCAGCATGTCGAGGAAACCGCTCACCGGGTCTTGCAGCATAGGATCGAACACGGCTGCGGACATTCCGTGCTGGCGCAAAGCCGTGGCCGCGTAGAGAGTGCCGAGCGGCGGATACGGTTGCATCTTCCGCACCTGCTTAGGGTCGTAAGGGAGATGATACGAATGTGCCAACAGGATATCCGCCACAACTTACCTCAAAGGTCCATCTGATTAACACGCACTTGCGGGCAGCTTAGGAAGCGACTGGCCGGTGATGAGCGAACGCCGCTCGGTCAGCCGCTCAGAGATGGCAGCAAGCCAAAGTTCCCAGGGAAAAGCGCACCGGCTCGAATGCAAACGCCAGCGAATGGGCGATCGAATCACGGATTGAATCGCGTGCCGAAACCGCGATTGACTTCCCGTTCGCCGGCATATCTGGCTGTTGAGCAGAAAATATTCCACCAGTCGATTCAGCCGCGCGAGTTCCTTTCCCTTGAGCCACGGAAGCATATTCGCGCCCAGCGGCATCTCCATCCAATCGCGCAGGGATTGCGGCTCAGGCACGCCGAGTTCCCGTAGCTGAGGCCAGATGGGAATGCCAGGATACGGAGTAAAGATATTGGGCGAGAAACTCACATTCGGAAACTGCCAGGCGATATCGCTCATGGTCTGAAACGTAATCGTGCGATCGGCCTCAGTCTCCCCCGGATAAGCAAAGATGAGATTGAACGTGACCCGTATGCCGGCAAGATGCGCCTTACGCGCCGTCTCGTACATCTCGTTGACGCGTTGGTGCCGCTTGTTCATCAGTTTCAGTACCGGCTCAGAAGTGGACTCGGTGCCGAAGCCCATGTGCGACACCCCGCTCTTGCCTAGCAGCAGAACTTCCTCTTCGCTCATGCGGCAGAGGAAGTCGGTAGAAGCCTGGAATGTCCAACGAAAGTTAACCCCGGACGCGATGATTCCGCGGGCGATGTCCAGCGCCCGGTCAAGTTGCACGGGGAAGTTCGAGTCGAGCAGGGCCACTTCTTCAATCCGGTACTTAGTCACCAGTTCCGTGAGTTCAGAGACCACGCGTTCCGCCGGGAGAGCATTGAAACGCCGCTTGTAAAAGACCATGTCGGTGCAGTAATTGCAGGCGTAGGGGCAGCCGACGCTGGTGGCGTATCCAATTTTCCGTTCGCCGCTCAGCTTCTCGTAAGCATCGAAATCCATCAGGTCAAAAGCGGGAACAGGAAGCGCATCCAGCGGTTCTACGCGGCGATCCGCATTGTGCTTGCGCTGCCCGTTCCATTTCCACGAGACTCCCGGGATCCCGTCCAGCGACCGCTGCTCCAGCAGCGCTTCCGCTACTTCGACCAGTGTTACCTCACCCTGCCCGCGCACCACGATGTCGACAAACGGCTCGCGCAACGTTTCGTCGGGCAGCAGAGTCGGGTGCCAGCCGCCAAAAATAATCGGCAGCCAGGGAAGGTCGCTCTTGATCGCCGTTGCTATTTCGATTGCACCCTGAATCATCGGCCCGGTAAGCACTGAGATCCCGATGCACAGGGCGTCCACGCTTTCACACATAATGTGCGTGCGATAGTCAGGATCAATGGCCGCGTCGATCAGCAAGACCTCGAAGTTGGCCTGGCGCAGGGTGGAAGCAAGAGCAAGCATGCAAAGCGGAGCCCCAAGAGGCAGCCCATCGTAAGCCGGGTAGAAGAGGATCACCTTTCCCCTGCTCAGCATGTCGCCTCCACCGTATTCGGCTCCAGCCGCTTCGCATCGACTGCCGGCTTCAGTGCCGCCGTCCGTTCTTTCAGCTTCTTATTCAGCCAGAGTTCCACCGGAAAGCGATAAGCCCCGTGGTCGAGACGCCAGCGTGCCGGCAGCGAAATGCATTTCTGCGCCAGCCGCACGATGGGCTTGCGCGTGTCTGCTGAGATAGGAATGCGGTCGAAGGCGATGCGAAGATAGTCGCGCATTACTTGCAACTCCTCATGATCGCGTCCGTTCAACCAGGGCAGCTTGGTATACCGGGGAAAGAAGTCGACCCAGCCTTCGAGCGAGTCCGGCGTCTGAATGCCAAGCTCGGCCACTTTATCCATGATGGGAGCGCCAGGATAGGGCGTGAAAATATTGGTCCAGAATTCCGCCCCGGGCAGCTTCCGGCATACATCCATCACAAAACTGATAGTCTCTTTCCGTTCTTTCGCTCCTTCGCCTGGAAAGGCGAAGATGATATTGAACGAGGGGCGAATCCCCGCCGCCAGGCACCGCGCAGCGCTTTCGTAGATGGTGGGAAAGTCCTGAAAGTCCTTGTTCATGGCCTTCCACACTTTGCGAGAGCCCGATTCGGCGCCTTGGCATATCTGGTGCAGTCCACTTTTGTGCAGCAGCTTCAGGTCTTCCAGAGAGAGGCGTGCGGTGAGGTTGGTAGTCGCCTGAATGCTCCACTTAAACTGTGCTCCCGCCCGCACCAGTCCCTCAGAGATGGCCCTCGCCCGGTCCAGGTCGACGAGGAAATTGTCATCGACAATCCACAGCATCTCCAAACCGTATCTGCGGCTGAGATCGACCGTTTCTTCTACAAACTGCTCCGCCGGCAAAGCATTCCACTTGCGTCCGTACACCCCCGCATTGGTGCAATAAGCGCAGTTGAAAGGGCACGCGAGACTGGACGTGTACATCGCCCACCGCTTGCCGCACAACCGTTCGTAGGCATCAAAGTCCGCCAGGTGATAGGCCTTGGGGGGCATATCGACCAGCGGCTTCAACGGGCGTTCTGCGGTAAAGATGAGCTTGTGATCACGTTTAAAACCGATGCCCGCAACAAAGTCCGGCGCGGAACCTTTGGCGATGTGGTTCACCAGTTCCAGCAGAGAATCTTCGCCCTGTCCTTTGATCACGTAGTCGATATAAGGCGCTTCGAGCGTCTGCGTCGGCAGCAGGGAAGGATGCCATCCGCCCAAAATGATGGGGAAGTCAGGGTCCCATTCCTTGATTGCGCGAGAAATTTCAAC
>Ga0302324_100002623_pt1 | contig 41260 bp, 36 predicted proteins | sample Palsa_T0_1_FD_201949 | JGI IMG/M metagenome (GOLD analysis project Ga0302324, IMG submission 201949) | Peat permafrost microbial communities from Stordalen Mire near Abisko, Sweden - Palsa_T0_1 | ecosystem: Environmental > Terrestrial > Soil > Palsa > Peat permafrost | place: Sweden: Abisko...
TGAACGGCAGCGCTGGCGCATTCTGACCGTGCTCGGTACCGACACGACCGGCGCGCAAGGCAGCACCCAGAGCTATCGCATGGCGGGTTCAGCGATGCCGGCAGCGCTGCTGCAAGCGGTCAATGAGCACATCAGCGGCGAGCCGCTGGATGCCGCCGCCGAGGCCAAAGCTCAGCGCAACGGCTGGCACTAGCGCGCGACGCCAGTCGTCTCTGGCGGCTCGGGGCCGCGTAGGCTCTCGTAGTGTTTGCCGAGCAGGAAGCCGATCGGAAACCACAGCACCGACACGCAGATCCCAAACAGGGCCAGTCCGGTCACCCCGAAGGGCTGCAGCAGTGCACTGAACCAGGCGGCGCTGAGGTCGCCAAAACGGTAGATCACCGTATCGATCACATTCTTGGCCTTATACCGGCTCTGCTGATCGACCGCCGTGAACAGCATTTCGCGCGTGGGCTTGGCCACGGCGTATTCGGCTACGCGGCGCACGATCTGCATACCGCCCAGCAGCAGCAGCGCCGGCGAAAACGCGATCGCCAGAAATGCGAACACCATGATCACCGGGTTGAGCAACAGCCCGGTTTTGACGCCAAAACGCGCGATGATCCGCCCGGTGCCGAGCAGCTGAATCAGCACCGTGATGCTGTTGACCGCCAGATCGATCGCCGAGTAGGCCTGCGTGCGCGCCTCGCGGCTGCTGAAGGCTTTGGTGATCAGATCCCCGAGCTGGAAATAAACCACGGTCGAGATCCAGGTCATCAACAGCACGAACAGCGCCAGCAACAATAAATAGCGTGAGCGCAGCAGCAGCGCAAAGCCATCCAGCGGATTGCCGCTCAGCGGGTGATCCAGGCTGGTGCGCTGCGCATCGCCGCCTGCCTCGAGCAGCTTTTGTTTCTCCTGCGCGAGCAGCCGCACCACTACCGCAGTGGCGAGGAAACCGGCTGCTGAAATCAGCATCAGCCCATTGTTGCCGATTCGCCTGACCAGAAAAGTCGCCAGCGCCGGACCGACGATGCCGCCGACCGTGCCGCCGGCGGCGATGAACCCGAACAGCCGTTTGGCCTGGCTGCGCGAGAAGATGTCGGCCATGAAGGACCAGAACACCGAAATGATCAGCAGATTGAAAGTGCTGACCCAGACAAAGAAACCCGCGGCAATCCATCGTTCCTGGTACCGGCCGGCGCTGAACAAGGCGTAGAACCCGAGGATGCTCAGTGCCACAAAGCCATACACCCAGGGAAGAAATGCCGACAGCTTGATGCGCGATGCCAGTCCGGCGTACAGCGGCGCGAACAGGAAGCTCGCGACAAAGGTGGCCGTGAACAGCTGCTGGATCCGCTCCATGCCATACACCGTACCCATGGCGTCGCGCACCGGCTTGATGACCGAGTAGCTGCCGAACAGAAAAAAGAAATACAGCATGCTCAGGATGACGGCCCTGAGCTCGCTGGACTCGATCGCAGCGAGCGAGCGCAACAGGCGAGCGAATATCGAGGGAGGATGCGTGGCTGCCATGTAGCCTAGTGTGCCTGTTTCGCGCGCATTTGTTGGTAACGCCGCCCGAGCAGCGAGCCGGCCACGCCCCAGGCGACGCTGGTGCCAATTCCCAGGGCAATGGCGCCGTGGAAACCGAAGCCCGCCGAGCGCAGGCCGGTCTGCATCCAGGCCGAACTCAAATCACCGAAGCGATACACCGTGGTGTCGATGACATTCTTGGCTTTGTAGCGACTGCTCTGCTCGACCACCGTGAAACAGATTTCCCGGCTGGGTCGGGCAATGGCGTATTGCGCCACGCGCCGCACCACCTGCAGCAGCTGGATCATGAACAGGCTCGGCGACAGTGCCAGAGCCAGGAAGGCGAACACCATGATGAGCGGATTGAGGACCAGTCCGGCAGTCACTCCGAAGCGCTGCACCAGCCGGCCGAGGCCGAACATCAGAATGGCAGCGCTGCACAGATTGACCACCAGGTCGATATCGGCCAGCACCTGAGTGCGGCTGGCGATGGCTTGAAAGCTGCGCGCGACCAGATCGGTCTGAAAATAATAGGCCACGGTGTTGACCCAGGTCATGAGCAGCATGAACACGGCCTGGCGACGTGCATAAGGGGATTTGAGCAACTCACTGAAACCCTCGAAGGCATTGCCGGCAAGTCGATGATCAAGCGTCGATTGCTGCGCCTGATCGCTACTCGCACGCAGCCGTCGCTTGGCGCGCATCAGCAGATGGATCAAGCCGATGACCCCCAGCAGAGCCGCGGCCGCGAGCAGCAGCAGCCCGATCAGACCCAGCGGGGCGACCAGCGAGCGCGTGAGCAGCGAACCGGCAATCGCCCCGAACTCGCCGCCGGCCGCGATCCAGGCGAACAAGCGCGTGGCCTGGGCGGCGGAGAACACATCCACCATGAGGCTCCAGAAAACCGAAATCATGAACAGGTTCACGACGCTGAACCAGACGTAATAGCCGGCGCCGATCCAGCGGTTGTCCGGCTGCCAGCGCAATAACGCTGCGAACAGCAACAGGTTGCATAGCCAGAACCAGAACACACCGGGCAGCAGGCGCCGCAAACTCACCCGTGAGGCCAGCGCGGAATAGATAGGCGAGGCGAATAAGGTGACGGCGAACACTGCCGTGAACAGATCCTGCAGCCGGCCGGTGCCGAGCACCGTGGCCACTGTGTCGCGCACCGGCCGCAGGATGTAGAAGCTGGCCAGCAGCAGAAAATAGCAAGCGCAGGCGAGCCAGAGCGCGCGACGTTCCTCGGGTTGGATCTGCACGGTGATGGCGCCCCGGATCGCGCGTGCGCGCTAGCGCACGCGCCAGATCAGCAGCAGCGCGGCCAGCGTCAGCAGTCCGGTCGGCACCCATGCCAACAGCAGCGGATTGAGATTGAACACCAGCGTGCCGCTCTCGACCAATCGTTGCAGGAAGAAATACACTATGCCCAGAGCAAAACCCAGGGTGGTGCGCGCGCTCAAGGAGGCCGAACGCAGCGCGCCGAATCCGAACGGCAGCGCAAACAGCAGGGCCGCCAGAATGCCCGCCGTGCGCGCCAGGCGCGCCCAGAATGCGAACACGTACTGCTTGGAGTCGAGGTTGTTGTTGCGCAGATAGCGTATCGCCGTGTACAGCGTGTGCAGCGCCAGTTCCCCGGGATCGCTGATGGACAGCTGCAGCAGATCGGCGCCGGCGGCGGTATTCAAGGTACGGGTTGAGGACTGCAGGCTGGTAACCGAATGATCCGTGAAGCGCGACTCCGCATAATCCTGCAGCTGCCAGGACTGCGCGCCCGTCGCGGTCGCATGTTCGGCGTGGCCGATAGCGGCCACACGGTTATCGCCGGCGAGATCGAAGATCAGCATGCCGCCGAATTGCGCGACGCTCGAGCGCCCCTGCACGTTCAGTATGGTGTCGCCGTCGCGAATCCAGGCCCCGCCTGCGCCGGCGAAACTGATGTTGGCGTATTTGGCAAACGCCTTGCGCTCATCGGCCAGTTGCCCGAGCGGTTGCGCAAGAAATTCCCCGATCAGCAACGACACGCCGATCAGCAGGCCGGCGCTGATCAGCGCCGCAGCGCTCAGGCGCAGCTTCGACATGCCCGAGGCGCGCATCACCGTGATCTCCTGGCTGCGCGCCAGCACGCCTATCCCCAGTAGCGCACCCATCAGCGCGCCGGCCGGAAACGATTCGAGCGCGAACTGCGGCACCGACATGGCCGAATAGGCGAGCGCATCGAGCATGCCGTAATGACCGACACCCACATCGCTCTGCTCGCCGATGAACACGAACAGCATGCCCAGCACCAGCAGCACCGTCATCACCAGCGCGATCGCTGACAGCAGCGTCCCGGCGATGTAGCGATCCAGCAGCGTCACGAGGCACTGCGCCGGGCGCGCCAGGTGCGCTGCAGTTTCGGCAGCGCGATGCTGGTCACGGTAGCGGCCAGAAACAATGCGTGCACCCACCACAGACCGAGGTCGGCGGCAATCTTGCCGTGCTCGAGCCAGGTACGGGCCGCAAGCGCCAGATTGGCGTACAGCGCGAACACCAGCACCGCGATCCAGACATGGGCATAGCGGCCTTGACGCGGACGCAATCGGCCAAGCGGCACCGCCAGAGCCGTGAGCACCAGCGTCATGATCGGCAATCCCAGGCGCCATTGCAGCTCGGCGCGCAGTTTTGGATTGCCGCTATCAAGCAGCTGTGCGGTACTCATCTCATCCACGCGCTGAACGCGGCGGGTACTGTCCGGAGTGCGGATCGGAATCAGCTGCTCATCGAAGCGCATGATGCGGTAGCGGGTGCTGCCGGGAATGCCCTCGAGCCGCTGGCCGTCGTACAGCGTGATGGTCTCGCTCTGACCGTCGCTCGACAACGAATAGTGTGCACGGCTGGCCACCGTGGTCTCGATCGCGGCACCGTCGCTGCGCTTGACGAACACCCCCGCCAGATCGCCGTGGCTGTCGGCCGCGCGCGCATACACGACGATGCGCCCGCCGGCGAAGCTGCGAAAATTGCCAGGCGCAAGCGGCGCGGTGACGCTTGCGCGCAGCGCCTCATCGCGCATGGCGGCTTCGGCCGCCGCAGCACGCGGCGCGAGCTCGAAGTTGATCAGCACGATCAGCGCCGTGACCGGTAGAGCCAGCACCCAGACGGCGGCCGCGACCCGGCCCACGCCGACGCCACAGGCCTGCGCCGCCGCCATCTCGCTATCGTGATAGAGCCGCCCGAAGGCCAGCACTATGCCCAGCAGCAGTCCGATCGGCAGCAAAATCGCCACATTCTGCGCCGCGCCAAGACCGATCAGCTCGAGTACGAAACCGCTCTGATACTGCAGCTGCGCCGCACGCGCCAGTACCGCGCCGACCTGGTTGACAAACAGGATGGCGAACAGCACCACCGTCACACCGATGAAGTTGACGGTCATTTCTCTGAGCATATAGCGCTGCAGAATTCGCAATAGGCCCTCATCCACAAGCTGGGCTTCGGCTACACTTCCAGGCGAGCATCGCCGCCGCACCATAGGCCGCGGCGGCCGCTAAGTTATACGAATATTTCGCCGGCAAACAAGGATTAACAAGATGCGATTCGAAGCTTTTAGTCGCCGAGCCGCCGAACAGCGCTGCGATTGCCTGGTGATAGGCGCGTTCGAACGCGCTGAGCTCGGCCCTGAGGCGTTGGCGGTGGATCGGGCCATGCGCGGGCGCGTGCGCGCCCTGCTTGCGCGCGGGGACTTCTCCGGTCGCGCCGCTGAAACGCTGCTGATCTCCGAGCCCGTCGGGCTCAAGAGCCCGCGAGTGTTGCTGGTGGGATTGGGCGGCAAGGCGCAATACAACCGCCGCGCCTGGCGTCGGGCCGTTAGCACCGCGATCGCAGCGCTCGCCCGCACGCGCGTGGCCTCGGCTGCCCTGGCGCTCGAGCGCCCCGCGGCCCGCGAGCTCGACGATTACTACTTCGGCCGCGCGATCGCTGAACTCACGGGTGCCAGTCTATATCGCATCAACGATATGAAAACGGCACGCAAGCCGCGGCCAACGGCACTCGCGCGCGTGCTGAGCGGACCGGTCGAGGCCGGTGCATTGGCAGCCGTGCGCCGCGGACTGGCCGCCGGGGCTGCGCTGGCCGAAAGCGCGCGGCTGCTGCGCGATCTGGGTAATCTGCCGGCCAATGTCTGCACGCCGCGCTATATGGCGGCGCAGGCGCGCGAACTTGAGCGTACCTATCGCCGCCGGCTGCGTGTGCGCATATTCGATGAGGCCGGTATCCGGCGGCTCAAAATGGGCTGCTTCCTGGCGGTGACGCGCGGCAGCGAGGAGCCGCCGCGATTCATCGTGCTCGAATACCGCGGCGCGCGCCGCAGCCGGGCACCCGTGGTGCTGGTCGGCAAGGGAGTGACCTTCGATACCGGCGGCATCTCGCTCAAGGACCCGCCGTCCATGGATGAAATGAAATTCGATATGTGCGGGGCTGCGACCGTATTAGCCGCCATCGATTACGCTGCGCGCAGCGAACTCAAGCTCAATCTGGTCGGCTTGCTACCCACGTGCGAGAACATGCCCGACGGCCGCGCGGTCAAGCCCGGCGATATCGTCACCAGTGCCTCGGGCCAGACGGTGGAAGTGCTCAACACCGACGCTGAAGGACGCCTGATCCTGTGCGATGCCTTGAATTACGCGCGCCGCTACGAGCCCGAGGTGGTGGTTGACTTCGCCACGCTGACCGGCGCCTGTATCATCGCGCTGGGAAATCACTTCAGCGGTGTCATGGGCAACGACGACGCTCTGGCGCGCGAACTGGTCGAAGCTGGGGCGCGCACCGACGACCGCGCCTGGCAGCTGCCGCTGACCGAGGAGTATGGCGAGCAGCTGCGCAGCAACTTCGCCGATATGGCCAATATCGGCGGCCGCGAGGGCGGAGCCATTACCGCCGCCGCCTTTCTGGGCAAGTTCACCCAGGGTCTTAAATGGGCGCACATGGACATCGCCGGCACCGCCTGGAGTTCGGGCGCCGCCAAAGGCGCCAGCGGCCGCCCCCTGTCACTGGTGGGGGATTTCCTGACTCGCCGCGCCGCGGGTTGAACCGGTTCGTGACGGCCACGCAGCGTGTGGAGTTCTACGTGCTGTCAGGCACCGAGGAGCGCGCACGCCTCAAACTGGGCTGCCGGATTGCCGAGCAGGCCTATCTGGCCGGGCAGCGTGTGTTCGTCTGGTTCGACGAGCCCGCCTGCCTCGAGCGCTTCGATGAGCTGCTTTGGACCTTCGCCGATCGCAGTTTTGTGCCGCATGAGCTGTATACGCAAGCGCAGCAATGGCAGGATACCCCGGTGCTGCTGGGTTGCGGTACCCAGCCGCAGCAGTCTTACGACGTGCTGGTGAATCTGGGCAGCGAGATCCCGGCGGCTGCATCGTACGCCGCACGCATCGCCGAACTCATCGATGCCGACGAGCAGCGACGGCGCGCGGGCCGCAACCGTTTTCGCCAGTACCGGGACCAGGGCGTGACCCCCGAGACCCGCACTGTCAGCGCCGAGGATGCACCTCTGGCGCCTTGACGCCTTAAGGACCAAGCCTCCTCGGATGGACAAAGTCTACTCCCCCGCAGAAATCGAGCAGCGCCTGTACCAGCGCTGGGAGGCGGCTGGCTATTTCGCACCCCGGTCCGCGCCGCGCAGCTATTGCATCGTGATTCCGCCGCCCAATGTGACCGGCACGCTGCATATGGGGCACGCCTTTCAGGACACGATCATGGATGCGCTGACACGCATGCATCGCATGCAGGGCGCCGCCACGCTCTGGCAGCCAGGCACGGATCATGCCGGCATTGCCACGCAAATGGTGGTCGAACGTCAGCTCAATGCCGACGGCCAGCGGCGCACCGACCTCACGCGCGAGGCCTTCGTCGAGCGCGTCTGGGCCTGGAAGCAGCAGTCGGGTGACACGATCTCGCGTCAGATGCGCCGGCTCGGCGCCTCGGTCGACTGGTCGCGTGATCGCTTCACCATGGATCCCGATCTGACGCAGGCGGTGGTCGAAGCGTTCGTACGCTTGCATGAGCAGGGGCTCATCTACCGCGGCAAGCGGCTGGTCAACTGGGACCCGGTGTTGCTGACCGCGCTGTCGGATCTGGAGGTGCTGTCCGAGGAAGAAGACGGGCAGCTGTGGTATCTGCGCTATCCACTGAGCGATGGCGACGGCCACATCGTGGTGGCAACCACACGCCCGGAAACCATGCTCGGCGATGCCGCGGTCGCCGTGAATGCCGAGGATCTGCGCTATCGTCATCTGATCGGCCGGCGCGTCAGATTGCCGCTGGCCGAACGCGAGATTCCAATCATCGCCGACAGCTATGTGGATCCGGCCTTCGGCAGCGGCTGCCTGAAGATCACGCCGGCGCATGATTTCAACGATTATGCGATCGGGCAGCGCCATGGACTGCCATTGATCAACATCTTCACACCCGATGCGCGCTTGAATGAGCTCGCACCTGTGCGGCTGCGCGGTCTGGATCGATTCGTGGCCCGTGCGCGCATGGTCGAGGAGCTGCAGCAGGCGGCCCTGGTCGAGCGCATCGAGCCGCACAAACTGATGACGCCGCGAGGCGATCGCAGCGGTGCGGTCATCGAACCCTATCTGACCGACCAGTGGTATGTGCGCATTGCACCGCTGGCCGCCGAGGCCACGGCGGCAGTGCAATCCGCTCGCGTGCGCTTCGTGCCCGAGAACTGGGACAAGACCTTCTACCAATGGATGCACAACATTCAGGACTGGTGCATCAGTCGTCAGCTGTGGTGGGGCCATCGCATTCCGGCCTGGTACGATGAGCAGGGCAATATCTATGTCGCCCGCAGCGCCCAGCAGGCGCAGGCGGCCGCGCACGCGCACCATGGCCGCGACGTGCGCTTGCGCCAGGACGAGGACGTGCTCGACACCTGGTTTTCTTCGGCGCTGTGGCCATTCTCGACCCTGGGCTGGCCGGCGCAGACTGCCGAGCTCGACCGCTTCTATCCGACCGACGTGCTGGTGACCGGTTTCGATATCATCTTCTTCTGGGTCGCACGCATGATCATGTTCGGTTTGAAGTTCATGGGCGAGGTGCCGTTTCGCGAGGTATATCTGCACGGCCTGATTCGCGATGCCGAAGGCCAGAAGATGTCCAAGTCCAAGGGCAATGTGATCGACCCACTCGACGTCATCGACGGCATCGCGCTGCCGGCACTGGTGGCCAAGCGCACCGCCGGATTGATGCAGCCGCATCTGGCCGCGAGTATCGAGAAGGCGACACGCAAGCAATATCCGGAGGGCATTGCCGCCTACGGCACCGATGCGCTGCGCTTCACGTTCGCCTCGCTTGCGACCCAGAGCCGTGACATCAGTTTTGATCTCGCGCGCGTGGCCGGCTATCGCAACTTCTGCAACAAGCTCTGGAACGCCGCGCGCTTTGTGCTGCGCGCGTTTGCAGGGGCCGATCCCGAGCTGCCGCCCGCACCGGCCGGCGAGTGGGACAAGACCAGGATCTCGATCAGCGAACGCTGGATCCGCTCACGCCTGGGAGCGACGATCAAGACGGTGGACGAGGCATTCCGCGAATACCGCTTCGATTTCGCCGCCAGAGCACTGTATGAATTCACCTGGCACGAGTTCTGCGACTGGTATATCGAGATCGTCAAATCGGTGCTGCGCTCCGACGATCTGACTGCGCAGGCCGGGGTACGGCGCAGCCTTCCGGCAGTTATGGAGACTCTGCTGCGTGTGCTGCATCCGCTGATGCCATTCATTAGCGAGGAGATCTGGCTGCGCGTGGCGCCGCTGGCCGGCGTGAGCGGCGAGAGTATCGTGATCGCGCCTTGGCCCAGCGCAACTGAGTTTCCCGCCGACACTACCGCCGAGGAAGAAATGCAGTGGATCATGCAGTGCGTGCTCGGCATTCGCCAGATCCGCAGCGAGATGGAAATTGATCCGTCGCGGCAGCTGCCGCTGCTGCTGCAGCATGCCGGCAAACGCGATCTGGCACTGATCCAGCGCCACGGAGCGCTGCTGTCACATCTGGCGGTACTGGCGAGCCTGCGTCCCTTGCATGACGATGAGGCGCCGCCGCCGGCCGCTGCGGCCATGGTCGGCGCGCTGACACTGCTGGTGCCGATGGCGGGTTTGATCGAGCCGGCCAGCGAACTGCAGCGGCTGGAGCGGCGAGTGCAGAAAAACGAGCGGGAGCTCAGCAGATCCCGCGGTATGCTTGCCAACGATAATTTCGTGCGCAATGCCCCGCCCGAGGTGGTGGCGCAGGAGCGCACGCGCCTGGCCGACTTTGAGCGCACGCGCGAAGGGTTGGCGCGGCAGATCGATCAGGTCCGCGCACTGGCCCTGGCATGAGCAGTCTCGAAGCCACCATCGCGGCCATCGAGCGCGTGATTCTCGGAAAGGGAGTGCAGGTACGCCTGTGCCTGGCGTGCCTGCTCGCGCGCGGACATCTGCTGATCGAAGACGTTCCCGGGGTCGGCAAGACCACGCTGGCGCAGACGCTCGCTCGTGTGCTCGGCCTGGAGTGGTCACGGCTGCAGTTCACCAGTGACATGCTGCCGGCCGATATCGTCGGCGTCTCGATTTTCGACCGCACCACACACAAGTTTCAGTTCCGGCGCGGCCCGGTATTCACGCAGCTGTTGCTGGCCGATGAGATCAATCGCGCCAGCCCCAAGGCCCAGAGCGCGCTGCTCGAAGCCATGGAAGAACGTCAGGTCAGCGTCGACGGCACGACCTATGCGCTGCCCGAGCCTTTCTTCGTGGTGGCGACCCAGAACCCGCACGAGCAGATCGGAACCTACGGGCTGCCCGAATCGCAGCTCGATCGCTTCCTGATGAGAGTCAGCCTGGGTTATCCGGATCCGGCCTCGGAACGGCGCGTGCTGCTGCAGGGCGACCGCCGCGAACTGCTGCAGGATACCCCGAGCGTGCTGGGGCCGCCGCAAGTGCTATCGCTGCAGCGGGAGGTGCGCAGCGTGCATGTCTCACCGCTACTGTTGGATTATCTGCAAGCACTGGTCGCGCGCACGCGCGCGCACCTGCCGCTCGGCTTGTCCCCGCGCGCCGCGCAAGGCCTGTTGCGCGCGGCACAGGCGTGGGCCTTGATCGAAGGCGAGTCCTCGGTGCTGCCCGAGCACATTCAGACCGTGTTCCCCTCGATCGCCGCCCATCGCCTGGTGGCGATCGAGGGCGAAGCCGCGGCCGGCGGCAGCGACATTGCCGATGCGCTCATCCGCGCGGTCCCGGTCCCGGTTTAGATCCCGCGCCCGGCTCGAGCGCGCGGTTTCCGCTTGGGCGCGCTCGCGGCAGGGCGAGGATCGGGCGCCGCTGACGCTGCAGTCGCGTCGCATCTACATTCTGCCCACACGCGCCGGCATGGTCGCAGCGGTGCTGCTGTTTGTGATGCTGCTCGCGGGATTGAACTACGAAAACAGCCTGGCGCTGCTGTTGTGCTTCCTGCTCGGCGGCTTTGCACTGGTGTCGATGTACGAGTGTCATCGCACGCTCAGCGGACTGCAGATCAGCAGCGCGCAGGTCGAATCCGCCTTTGCCCAAGGCCGCGGTGAATTACTGCTCGGATTCCAGAACCCGGCAGGGGTTGCGCGCCGCTCGCTGCGCCTGCGCGTGAGCGCCGTGGCGCCGAAGTTTTTTGAACTCGCTGCACACAGCAGCTGCCGGGTGCGGGTGAGCTACCAGGCGCTGGCGCGCGGCCGGCAGCGCATCGACCGGCTGCACCTGTCCAGCAATGCGCCAGTGGGCTTGTTTCGTGCCTGGACGTGGCTACACCTGCCTCTGGAGGCGCTGATCTATCCGGCGCCGATTCGTCTGCGATCCCTGCCGCCGCCCGTGGGTCTGCCACGACGCAGCGAACGTGAGCGTCGATTGAGCGGCGAGGAAGAATGGGCGTGGCTGCGAGCGTATCAGGATAGCGATCCCTTGCGTCGCGTGGCCTGGAAGGCCTACGCGCGCGGAGCGCCGCTCATGGTGGCTCACTACGATGCACCGGCCGGGGCGCGCCGCCTGTTGGCGCTGCAGGCCGTGCGCGATCTGCCGCTTGAGAGTGCCTTGTCGCAGCTGGCCGACTGGGTGCTCGAGTGCGAACGCCGCGGCGAGAGCTACGCCCTGGAGCTGCCAGGTCGATCGCTGCCGGCCGGTCACGGGCTGGCGCAGCGGCGAAACTGCCTGGAAGCCCTGGCGCTGTACCAGCCATGATCAGCGCAACGATGCCACGCGCCGCACTCTCGCCCGAGGCCGCCGATGTCCCGGCGGCCGCGCAGCGCTGGGCGCTGGCGGGATTGCTCGGCGCAGTGCTGCTCAATGTGCACCACATAGGCATCTGGTGTGTGCCGGTAGCAGTGGGCGGCGCGGCCTGGCGCATCTGGGCGGCGCAGCGTCCATCTCGGCTCATGGGCAGTGTGCTGCGTGTCGGCGTCGTCGTGGTGCTCACTCTGGCGGTGCTGCTGAGCTTTCGTACACTCAATGGCCTGGATGCGGGCGCCAGCCTGCTGGTGGCGATGGCCGCGCTGAAACTCATGGAAACGCGGCGCGAGCGCGACTGGCTCATCGTGATCGGCGCGTCGCTGTTTCTATTGCTCGCGGCCTGCCTGGCAGCTCAGAGCCTGTGGCTCGTGCCGCTGTACGCTGCGGAATTGTGGCTGCTGTGCACCGCGCTGTATGCGCTCGGCGCCGGACCCAATGTTCCGGCTCCGGCGCCGATGCTGCGCACGGCCGCCGGCAGCCTGCTGCTGGCGCTGCCGCTCGCGATCCTGCTGTTCCTGTTCTTTCCGCGCCTGCCGGGCTCGCTCTGGACCGTACCGAGAGAGAACGAAGCCCTGACCGGCTTGGGCGAGGACATGAGTCCGGGCAGCATCTCGCAGCTGACCGAGTCGGAAGAGCCTGCCATGCACGTGCGTTTCGAAGGCGCGCTGCCGCCGCGCGCCGAGCGCTATTGGCGCGGCCCGGTGCTACACCAGTTCGATGGCTACACCTGGCGTCGCGTTCGCGGCGATCTGGCCATGGCCCCGGCGCTCGAATTCTCAGGTCCAAGCTACCGCTACGAGGTCACACTCGAACCCAATACGCACGGCGTGCTGATTGCGCTCGAGCTGCCGCGCGGGGTTCCGCGGCAATCCTCGGCGACAACGCCGACGTTCGACTACCAGATCCTTGGCTCCAAGTCCGACCGCAGTGCGATCAGCTACCGGCTGGAATCATTCCCGCAGCATCGCAGCCTCGAGCCGCTGGCCCCGCTGGTGCGCCAGATCGACCTGGCATTGCCGCGCGCGCGCAATCCTCGCAGTCTCGAGCTCGCGCATAACCTGCGCGCGGCCGCGGGCAGCGACCGTGAGTACGTCAAGGCTGTGCTCGACTATCTGCAGCGCGGCGGCTTCGCCTACACCCTCACGCCGCCTCGGCTCAGTCTAAATTCGATCGACGATCTGCTGTTCAATACGCACGAGGGATTCTGCGGCCATTACGCCTCTGCATTCACGATGCTGATGCGCGCCGGCGGGGTACCGGCGCATGTGGTGACCGGCTATCTGGGCGGTGAGTGGAACCGCTTTGGCGGCTATCTGCTGATCCGGCAATCCACTGCGCACGCCTGGAGCGAAGTCTGGCTCGACGGCCTGGGTTGGGTGCGGGTCGACCCGACCGCAGTCGTGGCCCCGGAGCGGCTCAACAGTGATCTCGACGATGCGATGAGCGTTGCCGGCGCAGAGGGCGGCAGCGCCGGCGGCGCGCGATGGATTGCCGCGACGCTGCAGGCCTGGCAGGCCGTAAATGCCTGGTGGCAGGATGAGTTCATCAATTTCAACATGACCAAGCAGCTCAATCTGCTCGGTGCACTGGGCTTGAAGGACCGCGATCTGGAGGGGCTGGTGGTGGTGCTGGCCGTGGGCGGCACACTCTGGCTGTCGCTGCTGGCCTGGCGCGGACGTCAACGCGCCACTGGCCTCTCGCGCGATGCGCTGGGCCGCACCTGGCGCGCGCTCGAGCGCACGCTGCAGCGCCGCGCCGCGTCGCGCGCACCGCACGAGGGCCCCATAGCCTACAGCGAACGCGTCGCCCGCGAGCGTCCGGAACTGGCCGCGACGCTCAAGCCACTGGCGCGACGTTACGCGCAACTGCGCTATGGGCGCCATTGCAGTGCCGCGCAGCTGCAGGGATTTCGGCATGCCGTGCGCCTGTTCACGGCTGGGATCGCGCGTTGAGTGGCGTGCGGCCGCCGCCCGGCACGCGCGCGAGCAGCAACGCGCCGAGCACAAAAAATATCGTCAGGGCGAGTATCGACAGGCGTTGATTTCCGGTCGTGATCGCCACCACGCCCATGACCAGCGGACCCAGCACGGCCGCGAACTTCGCCAGCATGTTGTAGAAGCCAAAGTACTCCCCGGCGCGCTCGCGCGGTATCAGGGTCGCGAAGTACGAGCGCGACAGTGCCTGCACGCCTCCCTGGACGGTTCCGAAGACGCCCGCCAAAACATAGAACTGCCACTCCGAGCGCATGAAGTAGGCGTAGACGCTAACGGCAACGAACACGGCCAGACCCAGATAGATCGCTCGTTTGGTGCCGATGCGATCCCCGAGCCGGCCAAACAGCAGCGCGAACGGAAAGGCAATGAACTGCACCAGCAGCAGCGCCTGGATCAGCGTCGCAGTCGAGAAACCGAGTTTGCTGCCAAAGTCCGTGGCCATGATCTGCACGGTCGAGATGCCGTCGATGTACAGCCAGTACGCGAATAGAAAATTCAGTACCGGTTTGTCGCGCAGCACGGCCCGCACCGTTGCCAACAGCTCGCGCCAGCCGGCGAGTGCGTCGGTGGGCGGTGCCTCCTCGACGTACCAGAACATGGGTAGCGTGAACACCAGCCACCATACCGCGACATCGAGAAAGGCGATGCGGGTGGCCGCCGCCGCATTCGGCAGATGGAACCACGCCGGATGCAGCACCATCTGAACGTTGAACAGAAACAGCACTCCACCGCCCAGGTAGCCCAACGCGAATCCGAGCGCCGAGACCCGATTGCTCTCGCGCGGCTCCGCCACCTGCATGATCAGCGCATCCTGAAACGAGGAGCCGGCCCAGAAACCCAGCGATGCGATGCCGAAGATCACCAGTGCCAGTATCCAATGACCGGCGCCTATGGGCGCCAGCAGCGCCGTGGCCAGCGCGCCCAGCACCGTGCACACACCGAACCAGCGTTTTTTGCGCCCATGCTGATCGGCCAGGGCTCCCAGCCAGGGCGCGGTCAGCATGACGAGGAAGCTGGCGGCGGAGTTGGTCACGCCCAGAAAAAAAGTCGAAGTCGTACCGGGCAGGCTCGCGGCCCAATATTTGTCGAAGAAAATCGGAAACAGACCGACCAGCACCGTGGTGATGAAGGCGTGGTTGGCCCATGCCGTCAGCGCCCAAGCCCATTGCGAGGCGCGTCTGGGTGTCAAGTCGTACTCCTTATTCGCTCTGATGCTCGCGCGTCGCGTGAAAGCGGATTTGCGGGTAACGCTCGAGCGTGAGCTGCAGATTCACGCGCGAACTCGCCAGATAAACCAGCTCGCCATTGTGATCGAGCGCCAGGTGATCGAAAGCGCGTGCGCGGAACTCCTCGAGCTTGCGCGGATCCTGCGCCGTCACCCAGCGCGCGGTGTGCACGGCAATGTTGTCGAACACGCATTGCACACCGTACTCGTCCTGCAGCCTGAATGCGACCACCTCGAATTGCAGTTGTCCGACGGCGCCCAGGATCAGATCGCTGTTACGCAACGGCCGGAACAGCTGCGTGGCGCCCTCCTCGCACAACTGGTCCAACCCCTTGCCCAGTGCCTTCATGCGCAGCGGATCCTTGAGCACCGCTCGACGAAAGATCTCGGGCGCGAAATTCGGCACGCCGGTGAAGTGCAGCGCCTCGCCTTCGCTGAAGCTGTCGCCAATGTTGATGGTGCCGTGGTTGTGCAGTCCGATGATGTCCCCGGCATAGGCTTCCTCGGCCTGCGAGCGGTCAGCGGCCATGAAGGTCAAGGCATCGGCAACGCGCATTTCCTTGTTCAGACGCACGTGCCGCACGCGCATGCCGCGCTGGTAGCGTCCGGAGCACAGACGCAGGAACGCGATGCGATCGCGATGGCCCGGGTCCATGTTGGCCTGGATCTTGAACACGAAGCCGGTGAGCTTGGGTTCGCTGGCTTCAACCGTGCGTTCGCGGCAGACGCGCGCGAGCGGTCCGGGGGACTCGCTGACAAACGCGCGCAGCAATTCCTCGACGCCGAAGTTGCTGATGGCCGAGCCGAAGAATACCGGGGTCTGGCGACCGGCGCGGTAAGCATCGCGATCGAACACCGGGCTTGCGCCGCGCACTAGTTCGACCTCGGCGGTGAAGGCTCGCACCTGATCGCCGAGCAGTTCGTGCGCCTGCGGTGACTGCAGGCCATCGATGACCCGATTGTCGCCGACGCGTCCGCGCTCGCCGGCCTCATAGACGTAGATACGATCCTCGAGCAGATGATAGATGCCCTTGAGCTCGCGTCCCATGCCGATCGGCCAGGTCACCGGCGCGGTCTGGATCTTCAGCACGTGCTCGATTTCATCGAGCAGTTCGATCGGCGAGCGGCCGTCGCGATCCAGCTTGTTGATGAAGGTCATGATCGGCGTGTCGCGCAACCGACATACCTCCATGAGCTTGACAGTGCGCTCTTCCACACCTTTGGCGCAATCGATCACCATCAGCGCGGAATCCACTGCCGTCAAGGTGCGGTAGGTGTCTTCGGAAAAATCCTCGTGGCCCGGAGTATCGAGCAGATTGACCACGTGGTCGCGATACGGGAACTGCATGACCGAACTGGTCACGGATATGCCACGCTGCTGCTCGAGCCGCATCCAGTCGGAGGTGGCATGACGCGCGGCCTTGCGGCCCTTGACCGTACCTGCCATGGCGATGGCGCCGCCGAACAACAGCAGTTTTTCAGTCAGCGTGGTCTTGCCGGCATCGGGATGCGAGATGATGGCAAAGGTGCGCCGCCGCGCAATTTCCTGCTCGAGCGAACTCATGAAGACGATGTCTTAGCTGGGCTGGCGAACAAAGCGCGCGAGTCTAATCGATGTAGCGCCTGAGCACGATGGCATCCTCGCGGCCGCCGATCGCCTGGTAGTAGCCGCGACGCACACCAATCTGAATGAAGCCCAGGGACTGATACAGGCGGATCGCCGACAGGTTCGTAGGCCGCGCCTCGAGAAAAGCCTCGGCCGCCCCGGCCGCAGCCGCCGCACGCAGCAGATGACTGAGCAGCCGCGCGCCTATGCCGCGGCAACGGTAGGCTTGCTCGATACACACATTGAGCAAATGCGCCTCATGCGCGCCGACGCTCATGACGGCGTGGCCGACGATCACTCCGCCGATCTCGACCACGCGACAGAAATAATTGACCCGTACGCAGTCGCGAAAAATCCCTTCGGTCCACGGAAAAGTGTAGGAGGCGCGCTCGATGCGCACCACATCGGCGATATCCGCCTCGCCCATGCTGCGGATGCTCAGCCCGGGCAAGCCGATTGCGTCTTCTCTTACGGCAGCCATGGCAGCGGTTTCAGCACCTACCCCCGCTCGCTCAGCCCGCCGCCGCCAGCGGCTGCGCGCAAAGGCGCGCCAGCTCAGCGCGCGCGAACTTCAGATCCACCCAGGCCTTGCGCTTCTCTGCGGGGCTGCGCAGCAGGTAGGCAGGATGGTAGGTGACGATCAATGGCGTGGCGCGCATGCCAAATCGATGCACCTGACCGCGCAGACGGCCGATGGCGGTATCGGTGGCCAGCAGATTCTGCGCGGCGATGCGGCCAACGGCCAGAATCAGGCGCGGCTGCAGCAGCTCGAGCTGGCGCTGCAGATAGGGGTGGCAGCTGGCCACCTCATCGGGCTTTGGATCGCGATTGCCCGGCGGGCGGCATTTGAGCATGTTGGCAATGTATACGCTTGCGCGCGGATTACCCATGGCGCGCAGCATCGAGTTGAGCAGCTGTCCGGCCCGGCCTACGAACGGCTCACCCTGCCGGTCCTCGTCGGCCCCCGGCGCCTCGCCGATGACCAGCAGTTCGGCATGAGTGTTGCCGACCCCGAAAACCGTCTGGGTACGCCCACGGCTGAGTTCGCAACGCGTACAGACGCTGACCTCAGCCCGCAGCGCCTGCCAGGCATCGTCCGAGGAGAGCGGCGGCGCGGAGCTGGCCGCCGGGACCCGCGAGCGCCACAGGTCCACGCCCAAAGCCTCCAGGTACTGCTCGCGCCGGCTCATTCCGCGCTTTCTTTGCTCAGTGCAGGGCGCTCGCTGCGCCGGAAGCGGCGCATGCGCCGCCACAGCCAGACCGCGGGCGACCAAAGGGCATATCCGCCGAATATGACCAGCAGCACCGCCGGCGGGTCCGGAGCAATGATGATGAAAGCCAGCGCCACGCCCACGAGCCAGATGAAGCGCACCGGGCGCGTCAGGTCGAAGCTCTTGAAACTCGAGTAGCTGAACCGGCTGACCATGAGCGCGCCGGCCGCGGCCGTGATCGCGAACGCGAGAATCAGTCCGGGCAATCCCGGCTCGCGCCATTCGCTCGATTTCCACAGAAATGCCGCCACGATGGCAGCGGCCGATGGACAGGGCAGACCTTCGAAATAGCGTTTGTCGCCGCCTACGCGCACATTGAACTTGGCCAGCCGCAACGCGCAGGCCGCGGCATAGAAAAAAGCAGCCAGCCAGCCAAAGCGATACCAGAGCTTGCCGTATTCGGCGATTCTCGCCACGCCCCATTGGTAGGAGACGATGGCCGGTGCGAGACCGAAGGCCACCATGTCCGCCAGGCTGTCGTATTCCTTGCCGAAGGCGGTCTCGGTGCTCGTGAGCCGGGCGACGCGGCCATCCAGGCCGTCGAAGATCATGGCGACAAACACCGCTATGCCGGCACGTTCGAAATTGCCGTCGATGGCCGCGACAATGGCGTAGAAACCGGAAAACAGACAGCCGGTGGTCAGCAGATTAGGCAGCAGGTAGATGCCGCGGGGCTTGGTCCGTACGGGCAGTTGCTCTGGATCCATGTGGGGGCATCATAGGGAGCTTGCGGCGTAAGGCAACTAGCCTGTTAGGATTGTCGACCCAACCGGCAACGAGTCCCTCCATACCCTGCATGCGTCTGTCCCAATACCCGATACATACCGTCAAGGAAACACCGTCCGAAGCCGACGTCATCAGCCATCAGCTGATGCTGCGCGCGGGACTGATTCGCCGGCTGGCCGCCGGCATCTACAACTGGCTGCCCATGGGTCTGCGTACCTTGCGCAAGGTCGAGGCCATCATCCGAGAGGAGATGAATCGCGCCGGCGCCCTCGAGCTGCTGCTCAGCGCCGTCCAGCCCGCTGAGCTGTGGCAGGAGTCGGGCCGCTGGAGTCAGTACGGTCCGGAGTTGCTGCGGCTCAAGGATCGTCATGAGCGCGACTTCGTGATCGGTCCGACGCACGAGGAAGTGATCACCGACATCGCGCGGCGCGAACTCAAGAGCTATCGCCAGTTGCCGGTCAATTTCTACCAGATCCAGCTCAAGTTCCGCGACGAGATCCGGCCGCGATTCGGCGTGATGCGGGGCCGGGAATTCATCATGAAGGACGCCTACTCATTCCATGCCGACCAATCCTCGCTGTCGCACGGCTACGCCGCGATGCGTGCCGCGTACATGCGCATATTCGAGCGCATGCAGTTGAATTTTCGCGTTGTGCAGGCCGATAACGGCGCGATCGGCGGCAGCGGCTCCGAGGAGTTCCAGGTGCTGGCCGCTTCGGGCGAAGATGCCATAGCAGTGTCCGACGCCGGCGATTTCGCTGCCAACGTCGAGCTGGCCGCGACCCTGCCGCCGGCCACGCCGCGCCCCGCCCCGGCTGCACCGCTCACTCGCGTGCCCACGCCCGGCGCGCGCACCATCGCCGAGCTCAGCGCGCAGCTGAATGTGCCGGCCGAACGCTGCCTCAAGACATTGATTGTGGCCGGCAGCGAAGGCACACCGGTCGCGCTGATCGTGCGCGGCGACCACGAGCTCAACGCCCTGAAAGCACAGCGATTGGCCGGGGTGGCCTCCGCGTTGCGCCTGGCCAGCCTCGCCGAGGTCGCCGCCGCCTGCGGCTGCGAACCCGGCTACATCGGGCCCATCGGACTGACAGGTGTGCGCGTCTATGCCGACTATGCGGCGCTGGCCGTGGCCGATTTTGTCTGCGGGGCAAATGAAAAGGACGTTCACTGGACCGGCGCCAACTGGGGCCGGGATGTTCCCGAGCCCCAGGGTGTGGACCTGCGTAATGTGGTGACTGGTGATCCCAGCCCCTCCGGCGTCGGGAATCTGAGCATCGTGCGCGGTATCGAGGTCGGCCATATCTTCCAACTCGGCTGCAAGTACAGCGCCTCCATGAACGCCACCGTGCTCGATGAGGCCGGTGCGCCGGTACAGATGCTCATGGGTTGTTACGGTATTGGTGTGACGCGCGTCGTTGCCGCCGCGATCGAACAGAATCACGATGAACGCGGGATCGTCTGGCCGGACCCGATCGCGCCGTTTCACGTGGTGTTGGTGCCGCTCAACATGGATAAATCCGCGCAGGTACGCGCCGCCGCCGATGCGCTCTATGCGCAGTTCAGCGCTGCCGGTATCGAGGTGCTCTACGATGATCGCGACGCGCGTCCCGGTGTCAAGTTCGCCGACGCCGAGTTGCTGGGCATTCCGCACCGTATCGTCATCGGCGAGCGCGGCCTCAAGGGCGGCACGCTCGAATATCGCCACCGCCGAGACACTGAAAGCGAGGACTTTCCACAGCATGAGGCGCTCGAGTTCATTCGCGCCCGACTGCAGCTATAGCGGCGCAAGCGCGCGCGCACCGGCGCGGCAGCCGGCGGGCATGATCGCGCTGCTGTGGCTGGCGCTCGCCAGCACGCTCAGCGTCGCCGCTACCCCGCAACCTGCAACGGCCGCGCCGTCGGCACAACACGACCCGGAACTGCGAGCGGTGGTGCAGCAGGCCATCGCCCAGGCGCAGTGCTTTACAGATCAATATGACTCGGCAGTCTGGTTCACGCTGATGGAGCCTAAATTGCGGCGCTACGTCAAGAACGACGCCCAGAGGCTCGAGATCCTGCAGACCGTCTACTGCGAGACCCATCGCAGCGGCGCTTCGATGTTGCCGCCGGGTTTGGTGATGGCCGTGCTGGACGTCGAAAGCCGCTTTGATCCCTGGGCCGTCTCCAGCGCCGGCGCCGTCGGACTGATGCAGGTGATGCCGTTCTGGCCCGAACAGCTGGGCATGCGCCGCTATGAGCTCACGCGTGTCGCAGCCAACGTCAGCATGGGTTGCGCCATCCTGCGCTACTACCTCGACAATGAGCAGCGCGATGTTCGGCGCGCACTCGAGCGCTACAACGGCAGCGTCGGACATCGCGATTATCCCGATCGCGTCATTGTGCGCTGGACGACCTATTGGAATGGCGCCGACGACTTGGGACGCCCGGCGGTCAAGCGGTCCTGAAGCGCTGCGGCAGCTCCTCATACGCCAGTTCCAGCGCCTCGATCGTGACATCGCTGACCTTCGCGGCCGCGGGCCCGATCCAGAGCCACGCGACGAACTCGGCGACCGCGCCGTGGGGCCCGCAGGCCAGCACTTCGACCCGTCCATCCGGCAGATTGCGCGCATGGCCGGTGATACCGGCAGCGCGGGCGCGCTGCGCGGCGCTGGCGCGATAGTAGACGCCCTGCACGCGCCCTGAGATCAGACAGCGCCGCGCGATGAGTCGGTCCCCGGGATCGGACGAAGTGCTCATACCCAATGATAGACTGCGCGCCGATGGCGCAGATACTGGTGGTCTACTACTCGCGCTCCGGCAGCACCGCCGAGCTGGCCCGACAGGCCTGTCGCGGCATCGAATCGGTGGCCGGCGCGAGCGCCATGCTGCGCACCGTGCCGGCCGTCAGCGCCAGCAGCGAAGCGACCCCGAAGATTGTGCCCGATCAGGGTCCCCCATATGCCACGGTCGAGGAATTGCGCCGCGCCGATGCGCTCATGCTCGGCAGCCCGACACGATTCGGCAATATGGCCGCTCCGCTCAAGTACTTTCTCGACTGCACCTCGGCCCTTTGGCTCGATGGCGCACTGGCTGGCAAGCCTGCCGCGGTGTTTACCGCCAGCCAGAGCATGCATGGCGGGCAGGAGAGCACGCTGATATCGATGATGCTGCCGCTGCTGCACCATGGCATGTACCTGGTCGGGCTGCCCTACAGCGAGCGCGCTCTGAATGCTACGCGCAGCGGCGGCACGCCCTACGGCGCCTCGCATGTGGCCGGCGTACAGCAGGATCTCACCGAGGATGAGCGCACACTGGCACAGGCCCTGGGTCGGCGGGTCGCGCAGCTCGCGGTCACCCTAGCACCGAGCGGATGAACGGCACGGTCAGGCGGCGTTGCGCCTGCAATGCCGCCTCGTCGATGGTGTCGAGCAGATGGTAGAGCGTGGGCAGATCCCTGGGGAAGCGCCGCTGCAGATACGCCGCGGTTTCTTCCGGCAATTCCAAGCCGCGCGCATGCGCGCGCAGCCGCAATGCTTCGCGCTGTTCGGCTTCGTTAAGCGGCCGCAACGGCAGCAAGGTCGCGGCCGCGAAGCGCGACGCAAGATCCGGCAGCGCAAACTGCAGCAACAGCGGCGGCTCGACTGCCGCGGCGATCAGTGTTGCGCCGCGCTCCTGCACTTCGCGGTACAGACCGAATAGCCGTCGCTCCCAGGCCAGCTCGCCGGCCACGCTTGCGAGGTCATCCACTACCAGCACCTGAACGTGCTGCCAGCCTTCAAGTGTCTCGAGACCAAGCGAGCGCAGTTCGCTGAGCGGCAGATAGGCCGCGCTGATGCCGGTGCGCTGCGCCAGTGCGCACACGGCCTGAAGCAGATGGCTCTTGCCGACCCCGGAAGGCCCGCACAGCCAGCTTACTTCCGCGCCCATGCCTTGCGCCATTGCGCGCAGGTGTTGCACGGTCTCGAGATTCGGGCCGGACACGAAGCTCTCGAACACGGCCCGTTCGCGCAGCCGCATGGCGAGCGGCAGCTGCTGCATCACCATGCCGTGCTCTGCCCAGGCGCGCGGCGACTCAAGCGCGCGCTACCTGGAGCGCGCGGCTCGTGAATTCGCGTACGTACAGAAAGCCGCTGATCAGCAGCGTGGCGTAGGTCAGCCATTCAAGTGCCAGCAGTATGCCCGCCGGGGGCAGATGGAAACCCGCATTCGCGACCACGGCGAGCACATACAACAGCTGCAACAGCGTGTTGATCTTACTGCTGATCATGGGTCGGCCATTGAGCGGGCCCCAGCCGATGCGGTAAATCAGCGCGCCAAACGCGATCATGACATCGCGCGCCACCGCGAGGATGGTCAGCGGCCGCGGGATCAGCCCGTACCAGGTGGCAACCAGAAAAACCGCGATCAGCAGCAGCTTATCGCCGAGCGGATCGAGCATCTTGCCGAGTTCCGAAGTCCAATGGTAGCGCTTGGCTAGAAAGCCATCGAGGCCATCGCTGAATGCCGCCAGAAACAGCAGCAGCAGCGTGCGCGGGTATGCGCCTTGCTCAAGCGAGATGACGATGGGCCAGATCAACGCGATACGCAGCAGCGAGATCAGATTCGGCAGCTGGCGCATGCGTTGCGTTCAAAGTCCGGCTTGATAGCGGTATTGCAGGGCTCCATCATTGCTGGCGCCCAGTGCGTGCAGGCGCTCACCGGAGAGCGCGTGGCTCAGACCCGCGGCACCGCCGCGCGCCTTGAAATGCAGCGTCAGCTGATCGGCATCAATCGCCCGCACCGTGACATCGCTGACCCCGGCGACTGCGCTGATCGAGCCGAGCACCGCGGTAAAGCTCGTCAGATCGACAACACCGGCAATGCGGCAGTCGAACTCAGTCGACGGCGCACTGTCGATTTCGCGCGAGGCGCGCACCAAAGCGTCGGTGGCGCCGTCTATGGCAGCCGCGGCACTGCCGACCCAATGCCCCTCCGCGCTCGGCGCCACCAGCGTCCATTGCAGCACTTGTGGATCGGAAGCAGAGCTCTGCGCCAGCAACGCCGCGCCGGCACCGGCGCGCCGGGCAGCGGCCAGCACCGCGCCCGAACCCGCCCCGGCACTGTCGGGATTGAGGGCGCCGGGACTATCGGCCGACACCAGCGCAATCGGCAAGCCGCGCACTTGCGCCGCGGCGTTCAGCTGCGCGCGCAGCTCATCGGTCGCCGGGCCCGGCGCCGGCAGCACCACCCAGACCATAGGTCGATCCGGATCCCAGACGCTGCGGCCAGCAGCCGCCACCGCGGCGCGAAGCGCCGCGGCCTCGAAGATGACCTGGGTAGCGCCACGCGTGGTGTTGCGCTCGACCTGCACGTAGCGCTTGGCATCCTCGATCACTCCGGCAAGGGCTGGATCGTCGGCCGCTCCGCGCGTGCCCACGAGACGCACCAGCACCTCACGCATTGCCAGCTGCGCGGCACGTTGTGGATCCGACTCCGGCACTACGGCTGCGTAGAGTGTGGCGACCGGCGCGGCGCCCGCGGCGGCGGCCCACCCGCACGCGACCAGCGCCAGCAGCGGCCAGGACAAGAAATATTCGCGCGCGCGATGCATGTTTCGTCAGGCTCCCTCGGCTACTATAACGCGCTCAACAGACCGCTGCGCACGCGCACGGCAAGTGTTCCCTGGCCAGCACTCATGAGCAAGCCGTACAGTTATACCTACCGCGACGCCGGTGTCGACATCGATGCCGGCGATGCGTTGGTTGAACGCATCAAGCCACTGGTGGCGCGCACCCTGCGCCCGGAAGTGCTGGCCGGCATCGGCGGCTTTGGCGCCATGGTCGAGTTACCGTTGGGGCGCTATCGTCGTCCGGTGCTGGTATCGGGCACCGATGGAGTCGGCACCAAACTCAAGCTCGCCATCGAGACCGGCTGTCACGACACCATCGGCATCGACCTGGTCGCCATGTGCGTGAACGATGTGATCGTGCAGGGTGCCGAACCGCTGTTCTTTCTGGACTACTACGCGACCGGCCGCCTGAACGTCGAGGTGGCGGCCCGCGTGATTGCAGGCATTGCGGAAGGCTGCACCCAGGCCGGAGCAGCATTGGTCGGCGGCGAGACCGCCGAGATGCCCGGAATGTACGGCGGCGACGACTACGATCTCGCCGGCTTCTGCGTTGGAGTGGTCGAAAAGGATGCGATCATCGACGGCACTCGTGTGCAGCCCGGCGACGCGGTCATCGGGCTCGCCTCCTCCGGCCCGCATTCCAACGGCTATTCGCTGATACGAAAGTTGATTTCGCTCGCCGGCGCCACCAGCGCCACCGAATTGGCCGGGCGACCATTATTCGAGCAATTGCTGACGCCGACGCGCATATATGTCAAATCGCTGCTGGCGCTGATGCGCGAACTGCCTGTGCATGCGCTGGCGCACATCACCGGTGGCGGCCTGAGCGACAACATTCCGCGGGTACTGCGCCCGGGTCTGGAAGTGGTGCTGCAGCGAAGCGCGTGGCCGCGGCCGGCGGTATTCGAATGGCTGGCGCGCACCGGTCAGATCGAGGAGATGGAGATGCAGCGCACTTTCAACTGCGGCATCGGCATGGTGGCGATAGTGGCCAGCGAGCGCGCCGATGAAGCCATGCGCCTGCTACGGGCCAGCGGCGAGAGCGCCCTGCTGCTGGGCGAGGTCCGGCGCGGCGAGCGCGGCGTTGTGATTGAAAGCGATCGCTGAGCAATGAGCAGTCACGGCAAGCTCAAGCTCGCCGTGCTGATATCCGGACGAGGCAGCAACATGACGGCCATTGCGCGCGCCTGCCTGGACGGACAGATCCCCGCGCAACCGGTGCTCGTCATCAGCGATCGCACCGAGGCCGCGGGCATAGCCGCTGCCAGCGCGTTAGGACTGAACACGATCGTGATCGAAGCCAGTGGCGCAGGCTTCGAAGCCGCGTTAGCCGAGCACATCGAGCGCAGCGGGGCCGAACTGCTGGTGCTCGCGGGCTTCATGCGCATTCTGTCGGCGGCCTTCGTGCAGCGCTATTCCGGCCGCCTGATCAATATTCATCCCTCGCTGCTGCCCAAATACAAGGGCCTGCATACGCACCGCCGCGCGCTGCAGGCCGGTGAGCGCGAACACGGCGCCAGCGTGCATTTCGTGACCGAAGAGCTCGATGGCGGCCCGGTCATCTGCCAGGCGCACGTGGCGGTCCGGGCCGACGACACGGAACAAAGCCTGGCCGCGCGCGTCATAGTGCAGGAGCATCGGATCTATCCGATGGTGATAGGCCTGATCGCGGCCGGCCGTCTTAAACTCCAAGGGGCCAGGATCATGCTGGACGGACGAGTGCTGGCAGCACCAATGATTGAGGACCCACCGCATGCTCAAAATCCGCACGCCTAGCCGCTCGCCACGGGCGGCTGGTGCGCGTGCGCGCCCGGCATCGGCGCTGCTGCTTTGCGCGGTCGCGACACTGTGCCGCGCCTCGCCGCCAGCGGCCGATGCGCTCACGCCCTTTGAAGCCTCCTACACCTGGATCTGGCACGGCGCGGCCATTGCCGTCTCCACGCTCAAGCTCGAGCAGCGACAGGGCGACACCTGGGTCTACAGCTCCACCAGCGAGCCGCGCGGTCTCGGAAACCTGTATCCGCTGCGGCCCAAGCTGCAAAGCGTGTTGCGTGTGACCCAACAGGGTGTGCAACCGCTGAGCTACCACGCCACCGATGGCACAACCGCGAACCAGCGCGGCGCCGATGTCACGTTTGATTGGGATGCGGGACACGCCAGCGGCACGTACGAAGGTGTGAAGGTGGATCTGGCACTCAAGGAAGGGCTGCAGGATGATCTGTCGATACAGATAGCGCTGTTATTCGCGCTGCGCCATGGTCAGGTGCCCGGTAACCTGTCGATGATCGACAAGAATTCCATTCGCGACTACGACTATCAGCGCGAAGGCACCGAGACCATAGCCACCAAGCTCGGGAAAATCGAAACCGTGGTCTATGCGAGCCATCACCAGGGCTCCCCGCGCGTCACGCGCTTCTGGTGCGCGCCCGCGAGGGGATACGTGCCCGTGCGGGTCGAGCAGAAGCGCCTCGACAGCATCGAGTGGACCATGGAAATCGAAACGCTCAAGGGCGATTAGGCGATCAGCAGCCGCAGCAGCTTGCCGCCATCGGGTACGCCAAGCCCGGAGCACGCATCCCAGCCCGGTCCGGCGCTGTACTCGCCGTGCAGCTTGCCCTCGACGTCATTGTTGCCAACAGTGATATCGCGGAAAGCCACGGTGCCGCCCTTGGCATAGACGATCGCGTTGATGTGACCCGCGGTGGTGGAAAACTGCTTCTGCAGTTGCTCATTGATCAAGGTCAGAAGCCCCGCCATCAATGGCGCCACGGCGCTGGTGCCGCCAATCACCTGCCACGTGCCATCGAGAAAGATCCGATAGCCGGTGTTGGGATCGGCACTACCGGCCAGGTCCGGCACGCCGCGGCCCTTGAGCCCCTTGGGCGATGAGGGCATGGCGAGGTGCTCCTGGTAGCCGGGCCGCGCGAAATAATTGCTGACCCCGCCGCCCGTGGCGCCGCCGCTGAGCCCATCATTCCAGACGGTTTCATCGTTGATATGAGTATCGCTGGCCTTGAGCGCGGTACCGCCGCACGCCAGCGAATACGGACTCGATGCCGGAAAATCCACGTGCGGCTTGCCATCCCAGCCCTTGCTCATATCGGCCGAACCGTCATCGCCCGCGGCCACGCAGACGGTGACGCCCATGGCCGCCGCCTGCTCGATGGCCTCATTCAGTCCATCGAGAAATTGTGGCGCGCTCTGGCCATCCGGATCCTCCGGGCCACCCCAACTGATCGATACTACCGAGGGCCGGCGCATGTCATCGTGGACCGCGGCATTGACCGCATCGATGAAGCCGCTGGTGGTATTGGGCGCAAAATACACGGCAATGCGTGCCCCCGGAGCGATCGCGCCGGCCACTTCGATATCCAGTACCACCTCACCGTCCGAGCCAGATCGGCCCGGCAGGTTCGCGCCGCCGTCGACGCCGACCGCAGTCACTGCCGGCATGGCCACACCGATTTTGCGGAAAAATCCCTGCAGATCGCTGGTCTTGTAACCGGCGCCGTCGGGCTGACCGGTCTTGTCCAGATCGTTAAACTCCAGAATCGCAATGCACTGCCCGGCGCCGCTGAGTCCGGCCGGGAACCCGTATAACCTGGCGACCTCGGATGGCAGGAAGCTGTCAGCTGAAGCAACGCGTTTGCCGGCGCGGCGATTGGCCGGCGCAATCCGGAAATGCGGACTGGCGACCGGCCGATTGTCCAGCCCATGCACACCCAGAACGATGCTGCGCAATTGCGCTGGCAGAAATATTTCGCCGCGTCGCACGCGCCGCTCGGCGCCGTCGATGCGCACGCGGCTGAGCTTGACGCCAAAGGCAGCGCTGAGCGCGGCCACGGTGCCTTCGAGGCGGATGATGCGCGCGGGCATATCGACGCTGATGACAGTCAATTCCTGCGCATGCGCGAACGCCTCGATCTGCGCCACGTCGGCCGGATCGGCGCCGAAGCGCTCGGCGTACTCACGGCGCGAGAGATACTCACGCTGGCGCGGCGACTGCGCGGCCTGCGCGGCCAGCACTTCCTTGAGGGGATTGGCGCCGCGGCGCGAGCGCAGCCGTACGCTCACCTGGATGCGCTGCTGCGATGGCGAGGGTCCCAGCAGTTTGGCGCCGCGTGGAATTTTGCGGCTGCTGCCCGGCAATGTCACGCGATCCGCTGTTTTTTTCATCGCCACTCCGATCGCTCGCTGAAGGACGCGCCGCGGCCTAAGCCTTCGGCAGCGTAACGCCGCGCTGGCCCTGGTACTTGCCGCCGCGGTCCGCATACGAGGTCGCGCACACCTCGTCGGACTCGAAGAACAGCATCTGCGCTACACCTTCATTGGCATAGATCTTCGCCGGCAGCGGCGTGGTATTGGAAAACTCGAGGGTCACATGCCCTTCCCACTCGGGTTCCAAAGGCGTTACGTTGCATATTATCCCGCAGCGCGCGTAGGTCGAATTATGAACGACCAAATCGTTGGCAACGAAATTGTGCGGGCCAGGCACGCAGATGTCGTACACCTGTTCTGTGCCGGCTGGTTCGATACTCTCTACAGTGTCCCACACGGGCCCTTCGACCGGCGAAGCAACTTCCGCATCGGGCGCAACAGCTGCGATCGCACGTGCCGCCACATAAGGCATCGATTGCGGACTGACCTTAATTCTCAGGGCGTTGAGACTGCTGCCGGCTGCGCGAGCGGACGCCCCAAGCGCGGCCCACGCTTCGCGAGGCAGCGTGTCGAAGTTGCTCTTGCGGCGAGGCTGCGCCCTGATCATGGGCAGCAATAGCGTTTCGAGGCGCTGTTGCTTGACCGACCCGACGGGCAGCCCGATCCGCTCGGCGAACCGGCATATTTGTTCCTTATCCGTGATCTGAATATTGCAGGCCAGGGTGCCAATGCTGGTCGTTTTCTCCCGGATCAGCGAGAACACGCCGAAGCGGAGCAATAGATGACGCACGTCTTCAATCAGGCGACGCGACTTGGAGTAGTACTCAACGAAGCAGCCGGCGTCGCTGCAATAGATCCCGCCATCGCCAGAGAAGAGTGCCTGTAGAAACAGACGGACCGTGCGCTCCGGCGCCATGAAGATCGACTGCGGTACGAACTTGTCACCCGCGCCCATATTCAGTTGATGCCGCTTGAGCCACAGATGTGCGCGATTGTGCTCCGCAATGCCGCCACGGCCCTTGCGGTTGACGAGCCGGTAGCCGTAACGACCTTTATAGGTCACCTCGCCCAAGCCTGAGGCCGCAACTGATTTTTCCAACAGCGCCACCAAGGTCGGATCGGCCGTGGTGCAAGTCGGGCTGTGCCCCGGCGTGTCGCACTGTCCTTCGGCGATCATCAGTCCAAGCAGTGTCGCTTCCCAGTCCGGGATCGGTGTCTTGCCGAACACCGGAATCTCGCGTGCCGCCGCAATGCGGTCGCCGGGGCGCAGATCGCTCAATGCGCGCCAGCCGTCAAGCATGCGGAACGGATGATTGGCGGTCGCGCGAATGCGCAGGCCCGCGCGAGTGCGAAGCTCGAACACTTCGCGCTTGCCCTGCTCCATAGCGGCGGACACTTTCGCCGGTCTCAGGCGCCAGTTCTCCAGCGCCAGCGTGCTGCGCCCGAAGCGCATCTCCGTAATGGGTACATACGCACCCGTTTCCGCATCGACGACGCGCGTATCGCCGGTCACACACTTTCCCAGACAAACGGTGAGCACATTGCGCGGTATGCGGAAATATTCCACCGTGCGCGCCAGCGCAAAGGAATTCGGCGGAATGATGCACACGTCCGCCGACAGATCGACGAAGCTTTTCTCATCAAAGCGCTTCGGATCCACAATGGTGGAGTTGATGTTGGTGAAGATCTTGAATTCGCGGGCACAGCGCACGTCATAGCCGTAGCTCGAGGTGCCGTAGGAGATGATCCGGCCGCCGGCATTTTCCCGCACCTGTTGCGGCTCGAAGGGTTCGATCAAGCCGTGCTGCTGCGCCATGCGGCGGATCCAGTTGTCGGACTTTATGCTCATCAGTGCGCGCCCATGGCTGGTGATTAGCTGTCTTCGATCACGATATTCGGGAACAAGGCGCTGCGATCGCGCGCCCGGCGCGACAATATCGCGGCCGCGCGCCTGGCGGCGTCGATATAGGCCTGCGCGGCCGGGCTGTCGGGTTCGGCGACCACCGTGGGCCGGCCGCCGTCGGCCTGCTCGCGGATGCGCACATCCAGCGGCAGTTCTCCCAGCAGTGCGACGCCGTGCTCGGCTGCCAGGCGTGCGCCGCCGCCCGAACCGAAGATATGCTCGATGTGGCCACAGTGGCCGCAGACATGTACGCTCATGTTCTCTACGATTCCCAGCACCGGCACCGCCACTTTCTCGAACATCGCCAGTCCCTTGCGTGCATCGGCCAGTGCAATATCCTGTGGCGTGGTGACTATTATGGCGCCCGAGACCGGCACACGCTGCGCCAGCGTGAGCTGAATGTCGCCGGTGCCGGGGGGCATATCGACTACGAGGTAGTCGAGTTCGCCCCATTCGGTGTCGGTGAGCAGCTGCGTGAGCGCCTGTGTGACCATCGGCCCGCGCCACACGACGGCTTGGGCCGGATCGACCAGGAAGCCGATCGACATCGCCGCCAGACCATGCGCCTGCAGCGGCTGGATCCGCTTACCGTCAGGGGAGCTCGGATGCTGTCCCGTGAGGCCGAGCATGAGAGGCTGGCTGGGGCCGTAGATGTCGGCATCGAGGATGCCGACCTGAGCGCCGCCGGCCGCCCATGCCAGCGCCAGATTGACGGCGACCGTGGATTTGCCAACTCCGCCCTTGCCGCTCGCCACGGCGACGATATTCTTGACGCCGGCGAGCGGCTTGAGATTGCGCTGCACGGCATGTGGCAGTATTGCGCTGCTGAGCTCCAACGTCAGCGGCACAGGGATGTCATGTGCGCGCAGGTGTGCCTGCAGCGCGGTTTGCAGTGAGTGCGTGTAACCAAGTGTCGGAAAACCCAATTCAATTCGGACCAGCAGTGCCTTTGGCGTGTATTCGACAGCGCGCAAGGCCCCGGCTTGTGCCAGGGTCTGTTGCATATATGGCTCGACAAAGCTGTCAAGGGCCGCGCGAACGCTGGCCTCGGTAATGGGCATGTGCACTTTTCCTGCAGACGGCAAGAACGGCCGTGAACCGCGGCAAACATGGCATAATCCACGTTTGCCCGAAGTCTCCTGGCCACCAGAATCGTGGGGGAACGGCTGGATGGGCGACCCAGGTCACAACATTAACACGCCGGAATGAGTTTTTTCACCAACCTGCGCGCCGATCGGCTGATTGCACAGATCAAGTCGACCAACGATCTCATGGGCGCGGACACTCAGAAGGCCATTGCCAAGCTCAAGGACATCGGGGCGGGCGCAATCGAGGCCGTGATCGCCGCGCTGCCGGAAGCGGATAAGCACGCGACAGTGGCCTTCGTCGACGTGCTCTCGACGCTCGCCAGCGCCAAGACATTCCCGCAATACGTCCAGGCCATGGTGCACGCCAGTCCGCGCGCCATCGCCGGCATCGCCTGGGCGCTGACCAGCAGCCGCGGCTATCCACCCAATCTGCTGCTCGAAGCTCTCGCGACCCCGGGCATCGCCAAGTCGGCGTTGCTCGATGTAATCAACGGCCAACGTACCCGCTTCTCGGTGCGCGAATTACTGACCGCGGCGTATGCGCAGGAGCCCAACGAGAAAGCCGCACTGTTTCGCATCGTCGCCGAGGCGGCTGATGAGTCGGCATTGCCGGAACTGCTGGGTCGACTGCAGGGCAAGGATCCGATTGCGCGGTTGCACATCATCAATATTCTGGCGCGCTTCAATAAACCCGAAGTGCAACGCGCGCTGCAGACGCAAATCGCGGACAACAACAAGATGATCCGCAGTGCCGCGCTGGCGGCGCTATGCAAGATGGATGGGCCGATAGAAGTCGCGCGCATCTGCGCGCTGTTACGTGATCCCGAAATCGAAGTGCAGAACCGCGCGGTCGAGCTGCTGCAACGCGCGCGCGATCCCGAAACCATCCGCCATCTGGTACCGGTGCTCAAGGACGAATCCGAGCAGGCGCGTCGTTGTGCAGTCGAGGTACTCAATGAGGTCGGCGATGCGCGTTCGGTGAAATATCTGCTGCAGGCTCTCAAGGACGATGACTGGTGGGTTCGCAGCCGCGCCGGCGATGCCCTGGGAAAAATCGGTGGCCCCAAGGTCATCGATGCCGTGCTCGAACTGGTGCGCGATCGCGACGAAGACATCCGCCGTTCCGCAGTCGAGATCCTGAACCAGACCAAGGATGAACGAGCGATCAATCACCTGATCGAAGCCACCAAGGACGCCGATTGGTGGGTCAGCGAACGTGCGATCGATGCGCTGGCGGAAATCGGCAGCAAGCGCGCGGTACCGCGCATGTACGAGATGCTGCGCGCGGGCAATGCGCGCGCGGTGCCGGTGGTGGTGCGAGCCATCGGCAAGCTCGGCGATGCAAAGTCCGTGGACTTGCTGCTGCCGCTGCTGGCACGCAGCGAAAAGGACATTCGTGTCGAGGTCATAGGCGCGCTGGCGCGATTGGCCGATGAACAGCAGTCCGATCAGATTCGCGGGCAACTGCAGGGCCAGTCCAGCAATGCCGATGCGACCGTTGCGCGCGCGGCGGTACGCGCCCTGACCGAATTGGAGGTGCGATTCTCCGCCGGGGTCGGTGCCATCACCGCGCAGACGCAGCTCGGCACGACGCACCCGGGACGAACCGGCGTACGGCCGGTCGAGCCGGCGCGCACCTTGTTGATCCCCGAGCGCGAAGTCGCCAAGGTGGTGCAGCAGGTTGCCAGTGCCGGCGGCGCCCGCCTCGACATCTCCACGCTGACTCCGGGTGATGTGATCGAGGGCCGCTACAAATACATCGAGCGCATCGGTCGCGGCGCCTTCGGCACGGTACTGCTGATGGAAGACACCGTGGTCGAGGAGCGTCTGATTCTGAAATTCCTGAACCCGAATGTCGCCGAAGATGAGGAGATCATGAAACGCTTCGTGCATGAGCTGCGCTACTCGCGCAAGATCACGCACCGCAATGTCATCCGCATCTACGATTTCCTGTACATCCAGGGGAACTACGCCATTTCGATGGAGTACTTCAAATCGCACACACTGGGCTCGGAAATCATCAATGAGAAGCCGCTGGTGCAGAAGCGCGCGCTGCAGTTCGGCATCGACATCGCCACCGGCATGGCGGTGGCGCATCAGGTTGGCATCGTGCATCGCGATCTGAAGCCGGCGAATGTGCTGATCAACGACGAGGGCTTGCTCAAGATCGTCGATTTCGGCGTCGCCGCGGCGCAACGCGAGGGCGACACACAGCTGACCAAGACCGGTTACGTCATTGGCTCACCCAAATACATGGCGCCCGAGCAGATCCTCGGCCGCAAGGTCGACGAGCGCGCGGATGTCTATGCGCTGGGCGTCATGCTGTACGAGATGCTGACCGGTGTGCCGCCCTATTCGCGCGGCGATCACATGGCCGTGATGTATCAGCACGTGCAGGGCAAAGCGCGCGCGCCGCAGGAAATCAATGCCCAGCTGTCCGCCAATCTGGCCGAAATCGTGGTCAAGGCCATGGCGGTCGACAAGACCAAGCGCTTCCAGACCATGGACGAATTCCGCGGCGCTCTGGAGCGTTTTCTGTAATCCTGCCTCCGGGTGCCAAAGCCGCCGGAAGGCCCTGGAGCGGCGGATTTGGCGCCATCGTTGCCAAACTCCGTGCACTGGGTCAAATTTCGGGCTGCCAAGCGTTGATCCGGCTTGAGCGTTTAGGTTAAACATCGCCAGTTGGACTCTCCCGACCGGGAAGTGCGCTAAGGATAATCACAGTGGCACGCATCGACGCGTTCCTGAAACTCGGCATGCAGCAGGGCTGCTCAGATATTCATCTGGCCGTGGGTGTGCCGCCGATGGTGCGCCAGCACGGTGACCTCGAGGCAATCAAATTCCGCGATCTTCGTGATGCGGAACTCGAAAGCTATGTCATGGAAATACTGACGCCGAACCAGTCGGATCATTTCCGGCTCGGCAACGACCTGGATTTCTCCTATGTCGCGGCCGAAGGCGGCCGCTTTCGCGTCAACGTATTCCGCAAGGACACCGGTTTGGGCGCAACCTTCCGCGCCATTCCCTCCGATATACCGAGTCTGGCCAAACTGGGGCTGCCGGCGATCGTGACCAAGCTGTGCGATTACCATCAGGGAATGATCCTGGTGACCGGTTCGACCGGCACCGGCAAGTCCACCACGCTCGCGGCCATGATCGATTTGCTCAACAGTGGCCGGCGGCTCAACATCATCAGCCTCGAAGATCCGATCGAATTCGTTCACCGCAGCAAGTCCAGCCAGGTCATTCAGCGCGAGCTCGGCACGCATATTCCGAGTTTCGCCGAAGGCGTGCGTGCCGCCATGCGCGAGGATCCGGACGTGATCCTGGTGGGCGAGCTGCGAGACGCCGAAACCATCCGCATGGCGATGACTGCGGCCGAAACCGGCCATCTGGTGCTCGGCACGCTGCACACCACCAGCGCCACCAAGACCATCGACCGGCTCATCGACGCGCTACCGGCCGAGGAGCGCGAACAGACCAAGTCGTTCCTGTCGCAGAGTCTGCTGGCCGTGGTCACACAGATCCTGGTCAAGAGTGCCGAGGGTCGCAGCCGCCGCGCCATCGTTGAGGTCATGGTCATGACCAAAGCGATCGCAAAACTCATCACCAGCGATCAAACGCATCAGATTCCCACGCAGTTGCAGATGGGGCGCGATTTCGGCATGCAGCTGTTCGATCAGGCGCTGCAGCAGGCGCTGAACGCGAAGGAGATCGACCCGGACGATGCCTACGCCTACGCCAGCGACAAGCGCATGTTCCAGAAGATTGTCACCGACACCAGTATGATGCCGCGCCTGGATGCCACCGGCGTGCACCCGACCGGCGGCTGAGTTCGCATAGCATGGCGCAGATCGATCAGTTTCTCGAAGAGATCGTGCGGCGGCGCGGCTCGGATCTGCACTTCATCGCCGGCGATCCGCCGCGCATACGGTTGCATGGCGAACTCTCGCCGTTACGCTCGGAAGTACTGACCGCCGAGTATGTGCAATCGAGCCTGTACGAAATCATGCCGAAGAAGGCGCTCGAGCGCTTCGAGCGCCGGGACGGCGCTGATTTCGCCTATACGCTCGAGGGCAAGGGCCGCTTTCGCTGCAATGTCATGCGCCAGCTCAACGGCATGGGCTCGGTGCTGCGCGCCATACCCTCGCAGGCACTGACCCTCGATCAGCTCGATATGCCAGCGGCGGTGCGCCAGCTGTGCCGAGCCAACAATGGACTGATTCTGGTCACTGGCAAGACCGGTTCGGGCAAGTCGACCTCGCTGGCGGCCATGATCGACGACATCAATAAACGCATCAAGGGACACATTCTAACGGTGGAGGATCCGATCGAGTTCGTGCATCCGCGCCACAAGTGCCTGATCAGCCAACGCGAGATCGGCGTGCATTCGCCGAGTTTCGCCGCCGCCCTGCACTCGGCGTTGCGCGAAGATCCGGACGTGATTCTGATCGGCGAATTGCGCGATCTGGAGACCATGAGCATAGCGGTGACCGCGGCCGAAATGGGCATCCTGGTCATGGGCACGCTACACACCAATGGCGCAGCGCAGACCGTCGATCGCCTGGTCAACGGCTTTCCGTCCGACAAGCAGTCGCACGTGCGCACCATGCTCTCGACCTCCCTGCGCGGCGTGGTCTCGCAGCAGCTGCTGCGCAAGATCGATGGCAGCGGCCGCGTGGCCGCGCTCGAAATCCTGATCAACACCTCGGCCACGGCCAATCTGATTCGTCAGGGCAAACTCGATCAGCTCGAGAATTCCATGCAGGCCGGCGGCCAGTACGGCATGCGCACCATGGATACTGCGATCCAGCAACTGCTGGACGCCGGCACGGTCAGCGGCGCCGAGGCCTACCGCAAGGCCATCAACAAGGCCAAGTTCGAGCCTCTCAAGGATCAGAATTAAGGCGGATCGGATTCTCGAAAGCCGCTACCACACTAGCTCGCGGTAAGCGCCGAGACTAATCCGTAGTCACCCGCGCTGCTCTGGCCGCTCACGCCGAAGGTGACCGTCGCCGGCGACACAGTCGCGTTGATCTCCGCCAGACCGCTGAATGATGCCACGCCGTTCAGCGGCGTGAAGTCTCCGGTGCAGCCTGAGAGGGTATAGGAGACTGCGTAGATATCGTAGCTGGCGTTGGCCAGCGTTACCGCGCCTTTCAACGCGCAGCCGGTGTTCGCATTCACGCCGGTGATGCTGCCGTCGGTTGCGATCGTAACGCTGACCCCATTCATGGGATCTGCCGCTCCGGCGAACGCCGCCGCATCCGTATAAACGCCGCTGATCGCGCTGAGCGAGGAAGCCGTGTCGTACAGCCCGTTGAAGGTCAGTGACCAAGTGCTGGTGGTTGCAGTATTGCCGCTGGTGGTGAAGCTCAATGTGCCGCTGATGGTGCTGGCGGTGGCGACTGTACCGCTCACCGTGCCGACGCCGGAGGTCGAACCGTCGGCGAATGGCAAACCGAATTGAGCATACCCGTCCACGGCCAGCGCCAGGCTGGTGCCGGAGACTTGCACGGTGCCGACGAATTGCACCCCGTCAAAACGGATGAAGTCGGCATTGCCCGCGGAATCGACCAGGCCGATCAGTTCCAGACCGCTGGCCGAATCGGTACCCGCCCAGATGCCGGCGGCCGAGGCATTGGTGGTTGTGGTACTCGAAGTGTCCGAGTCAGTGCCACCGCCGCAACCTGCCGCGGTCAGGCCGAACGCGACGATGCCCGGAGCCACGAAAGTTTGCCAGCGCATAGGATTCTCCCGATTTAGAACCGTTGGGCGTCCAGGGCTTCGAATAAGTTCCTGGTCTTAACATTCATTCACATCGCCGGCGGCGGCTCCGGCGGCTCGGCCTGCCACAGTTCGATCGGGTTGCCTTCCGGATCATGCAGGCGCGCGAATCGTCCATTGGGATAGCGCTGCGGATCGGCTGTGACGCTGATACCCGCTGCCGTCAGCTGCGCCATCATGGCATCGAGGTTCGCGACGCGGAAATTGATCATCCACTGCTTGGCGGCATCGCCGAAGTACTGGGTCGCCTGCTCAAACGGCGCGAACACCGTCGGTCCCGCCTGTTGATGCCACGGCGGGTCGCCGTAATCGGGCGGCACCAGCGCAATGCCCAGATGTTGCCGGTACCACAGGCCGAGCGCTTGCGGATCGCGAGCGCGAAAGAACAACCCACCAATTCCCAGGACAGCTTCCATCACCCGGCAGCATACCTGAAGCGCCAGCCGCGACGCGCGCGCCAACGCGCCTGCGCATACGCACGCCAGCCGCGCATGCGATAATGCCGCGCTTCTTCCTCGCCAGGCGCTTCCATGGCCCGCAAAATTCTCGTCACCAGCGCCCTGCCCTACGCCAACGGCCCCCTGCATCTCGGTCACATCATCGAGGCCATACAGACCGATATCTGGGTCAGATTCCAGAAGCAGCGCGGCCACGACTGCCTCTATTGCTGCGCCGACGATGCGCACGGCACGCCGATCATGATCCGCGCGCAGCAGGAAGCCATCACGCCGGAAGCCCTGATCGAGCGCAGCAGCCTGGAACATCAGCGCGATTACCGCGGCTTCCTGATTGAGTTCGATCAGTTCCATTCGACCCATTCAGCCGAAAACCGCCGCTTTACCCGCGAGCTGTACGAAACACTGCGCGGCGGCGCTTTCATCGCGCGTCGGGCGGTGCGACAGGCCTTCGATGAGCAGGCCAACATGTTCCTGCCTGATCGTTACGTGCGCGGTATCTGCCCGCGCTGCCGCTCCGCCGATCAGTACGGCGACAGCTGCGAGGTGTGCGGCTCGACCTACACGCCGGCGGATCTGATCGATCCGGTGTCGACCGTCACCGGCAGCAAGCCGGTCTGGCGCGAGTCGGATCATCTGTTTTTCAAGCTCGGGGCCTTCGAGCCCATGCTGCGCGACTATGTGGCCGGGCGCAGCCTGCAGGAAGCGGTGCGCGCAAAGCTCGCCGAGTGGTTCGAGGCCGGGCTGCAGGACTGGGACATTTCGCGCGACGCACCGTATTTTGGCATTGAAGTGCCGGACGCGCCGGGCAAGTATTTCTACGTCTGGTTCGATGCACCGATCGGCTATATCGCCAGCTTCGAGGCCTGGCGGGCCGCACACGGCGCCTCGTTCGATGAATACTGGAGATCCGAAACCGCTACCGAGCTGTATCACTTCATCGGCAAGGACATCAGCTACTTTCACACGCTGTTCTGGCCGGCGGTGCTGTACGGCGCCGGCCTGCGTCGGCCCACTGCGGTGTTCGCGCATGGCTTTCTGACCATCAACGGCCAGAAAATGTCGAAATCGCGCGGCACGTTCATCACCGCGCAGCATTATCTGGAACGCCTGCCGCCCGAGCCGCTGCGCTACTACTTTGCCGCCAAGCTCAGCAGCAGTATCGAGGACATCGACTTCAACCTCGCCGACTTCGTGGCGCGCACCAACTCCGATCTGGTCGGAAAACTGGTCAATATCGCCAGCCGCTGCGCCGGATTCATCGAGCGCGGCGGCGGCCGGCTGGCGCCGGCGCTGGCGGATGCGCCGCTCTATGAGGAATTCGCCGCAGCTGCCGAGCCCATAGCCGCCCTGTACGAGGCGCGCGAATATGCCGCGGCCATACGCGAGATCATGGTACTGGCCGACCGCGCCAACCGCTACCTCGATCAGCACAAACCCTGGGCGCTGGCCAAAGATCCGGCGCGGGCCGATGAGGTACGCGCCATCGCCACGCAGGGCGTGAACCTGTTTCGCGTGCTCATGAATTACCTCGCGCCGGTGCTGCCACATATGGCGCAGGCTGCGGCGGCGTTTCTGGGAGCGCCGTTCAGCGAATGGTCGGCAATCCGAACTGCGTTGCTGGGCAGTGTACTGGGCCCCTACCAGCCGCTGGCGACGCGGCTGGATCCGGCCGCGGTGGCATCGCTGGTCGAACCCGCCGCGTCCGCGGCGCCGCCGGCCCCGGCCGCAGCCACAGCGCACTCGGCGCCAGCACCGGCCGGGCTCATCGCCATCGGGGATTTCGCCAAACTCGATCTGCGGGTGGCGCGCGTTGTCGAGGCCTCGGCCGTGGAAGGTTCGGACAAGCTGCTGCGCCTGACGCTGGACCTGGGCTCAGCGCAGCGCACGGTGTTCTCGGGCATCCGCGCGGACTACCAACCCGATCAGCTGGTCGGCCGGCACGTGATCGTGGTCGCCAACCTCGCGCCGCGCAAAATGCGCTTTGGGGTTTCGCAAGGCATGGTGCTGTGCGCCAGCGACGAGCACGGCGGCGGCGTATTTCTTATCGAAGCCGCCGCTGGCGCGCTCCCCGGAATGAAAGTCAGCTAGCCGGGCGACGCCCCGCCGCGCGCCAGTACAGAATCAGCGCCAGGCCGGTCGCCATGCCGCCAAGGTGGGCGAAATGCGCCACCCCCTGCATCTGCCCGAAAACTCCCAGCGACAGCTCGAGGATGCCGTAAAGGGTCACGAACAGCCACGCGGGCATGGGTATCGGTGGGAACAGCAGCAGCAGCCTGCGGTGGGGGAAGGTCATACCGTAGAACAGCAGCAGTCCGAAGATGCCTCCCGAGGCGCCGATGGTCTCGCCCTCGCCCGGAGTGAACGACTGCACCACCCACAGCTGCGTGAGACCTGCGCCGATGACGCATGCGAAGTAATAGCCCGAGAATCGCCGCCATCCGAGCGCGAGTTCGGCGTCCGGGCCGAACATGTAGAGCGCGAACATATTGCCGAGTAGGTGCCAGATGGTCCGGGTATCGTGCAGGAACGCGTAGGTTACGAGCTGCCAGGGCTCGAACGGGTGCCCACCCTCGAGCCGCTCCGCGCCTATGGGCCAGAGTGCGAAAGTGTCGAGCAGCCGGCCGCCTGTCAACCATTCCAGGCCGTAAACGATAAAGTTGACGTAAAGGAGCGCCCGGACGGTGGGCGTCAAGTTGCGGAACATGAATTCTCGCTGTGCAATGGAGTCAAAATTGTGAGGCATTTTGCCATCAGGAGAGCCTTGCCATGGATGCTTCTACGTTGAGTCGCGCCGGCGGCCGCCCCGCGGGGTCGCACCATTTTGGCCTGATGCTTGGGTTCGCATGTCTGCTGAGCCTGGGCGGCTGCGTGAACACCTCGCTGATCGATCGCTGGAAAGACCCGAGCTTCAGCGGCCCGCCGCTGCATAAAGTGCTGGTGGTGGGGGTGCAGAAGGACGACGGCCGGCGACGGCTCTGGGAGGACGGCATGGTGGCGGCCCTGACCCACCAGGGTGTACAGGCCGAGGCCTCCTATGTGGTGTTCCCGAGCAAGGCGCCCAACGCCGATGAGTTGGGCAGCATGGCCAGCCGTGATGGCTTCGATGGCGTCATGGCCTCCCACTTTGTCAGCGCCAGCCAGCGCACCTACTGGGTGCCCGGCGATGTGGGCATCGGCTTCGGCTGGCGCTGGCGCTACTATGGCTATTGGGGTGCCGCCTACGGCCCCGGCTATCCCGAGACCGAGCACCGTGCCGACTATCAAACCGACGTCTTCACGGTCGATCCTGCCGGCGGCAAATTGATATGGACCGGCATCACGCGCAGCGTCGATATGAGTTCGACTCACAGTGTCACCAGCGACATCAGTCGTGTATTGGTGCCGGCGCTGTCGAAACAAGGCATCCTGGCAGGCAAGAGCAGCTGAGTCCGGCATTGAACGGCGAGGAGCTGGTCGACCGCATTGATGCCCTGTTGCCGCAGACGCAGTGCACGCGCTGCGGCTACGCCGCCTGCCGGCCCTACGCGCAGGCCCTGGCGCGCGGCGAGGCGGCGATCAACCGTTGTCCGCCGGGAGGCCGGGAAGGCATTGCGGCGCTCGCGGCGCTGCTTGACCGCAGCGTATTGCCGCTGGACCCGCTGTGCGGCCTGGAGCAGCCTGCAGCGGTGGCGTTC
>Ga0302324_100002629_pt1 | contig 41173 bp, 38 predicted proteins | sample Palsa_T0_1_FD_201949 | JGI IMG/M metagenome (GOLD analysis project Ga0302324, IMG submission 201949) | Peat permafrost microbial communities from Stordalen Mire near Abisko, Sweden - Palsa_T0_1 | ecosystem: Environmental > Terrestrial > Soil > Palsa > Peat permafrost | place: Sweden: Abisko...
TGCACCCCGGGCCCATACACCTTCCTCCTGCCCGCCACCACCGAGACGCCGCGGCGCCTGCAGCACGAGCGCCGCCGCACCATTGGTGTGCGCATCCCCGATCATCCGGTGCCGCTCCTGTTGCTCGCGGAGCTCGGCGAGCCCCTCATGAGCTCAACCTTGATGTTGCCCGGGGATGCGCTGCCGCTCACCAACGGGCGCGAAATCCGGGCGCGGCTCGAGCATGAGATCGATGCGGTGCTCGACGGCGGCAACTGCGGCGTCGAGCCCACCACCGTGATCGATTTGGCGCTGAGCCCGCCGGTGGTGGTGCGGGTGGGCAAAGGGCCGGTGCAAGCGATTTTGGGCGCGCAACGCGCCTGAGGCGCCTTCGGCTATAATCCACGGCGTCTGCCGCGCACGCGACCAATCCTTAATTTGCGAAAGCCCGTTTTGACGCAGGGTATGTCATGAGCGCCATCGCGGGAACACGCCGGGTTCTGTCAGGTATGCGACCCACGGGGCCACTGCACCTCGGGAACTTCCACGGCGCGCTGCGCAACTGGGTGGAGCTGCAGTACCAGTACGAGTGCTACTTCTTCATCGCCGACTGGCACGCGCTCACGACCGGCTACGACGACACGACGCGGCTGCAGGAGTACATCCGCGACGTGCTCATCGACTGGCTCGCCGCCGGACTCAATCCCGGGGTTGCGACCCTCTTCATCCAGTCGCACGTGCCCGAGCACGCCGAACTGCATCTGCTGTTGTCGATGATCACGCCGCTCGGTTGGCTCGAGCGCGTGCCGACCTACAAGGATCAGCAGGCCGAGCTTAAGGAGAAGGACCTTGCGACCTACGGCTTTCTCGGCTACCCGGTGCTGCAGAGCTCCGACATCCTGCTCTACAGGCCGGCATTCGTGCCGGTCGGGGAGGATCAGGCCTCGCACGTGGAGGTGACGCGCGAGATCGCGCGGCGCTTCAACCACCTCTACGGGCGCGAGGCGGATTTTGAAGCCAAGGCGGAGCGCGCGGTGAAGAGTCTCGGCGGCCGCAACTCCACCGCCTATCGGCAATTGCGCCGCAAATTTCAGGAGACTGGCGAGACTGCCGCGCTCGAGCGCGCGCAGGCGCTCGTGCAGAGCAATAACCGCATCACGGTCGCCGACCGCGAGCGCCTGCTCGGTTATCTCGAAGGCTCCTCGGTGAGCATCCTGCCCGAGCCGCAGGTGCTCCTGACCGCCGCGCCGAAAGTCCCCGGCCTCGATGGCCGCAAGATGTCGAAGTCCTATGGCAACACCATAGGACTGCGCGAGGATCCGCAGGCGGTCGCGCAGAAGCTGCGCGCCATGAAGACGGATCCGGCGCGCGTGCGCCGCACCGATCCGGGCGACCCGGACAAGTGTCCGGTGTGGGATCTGCACAAGATCTACTCGGACGATGCCGTTCGCAACTGGGCGAGCGAGGGCTGCCGCAGCGCCGGCATTGGCTGCCTCGACTGCAAGCAGCCCCTCATCGACAAGATCGTCGAGGAGGTGACCGCGATGCGCCGGCGCGGCCAGGAATTCGAGGAGCACCCGGAGCTCATTCGCGATATCGTCGCGGAGGGCGCCGAGAAGGCCCGGGAAGTTGCGCGCCAGACTTTGGAAGACGTGCGCCGCGCGATGCATTTGCGCGCCGAATGAGGAGCCGCTCATGAAACCTGAGTTGACGCTCGTGGCCTCGAACGAGCCTGCGCCCGCAGCCGCTGCCGTGGTGCAGCCCGAGCAGGTGGAGATGACCTTTGCCGTCGTCAACGGCGAGCCGGTGATGGAGCTGCCGCGCGATCTGTACATACCGCCGCAGGCCCTCGAGGTGTTTCTTGAGGCCTTTGAGGGCCCGCTCGATCTTCTGCTCTACCTCATCCGCCGCCGCAACCTTGCCATCCTCGACATCCCGATCGCGGAGATCACCCGCCAGTATGTGCAGTACATCGGGGTGATGCAGGAGCTGCAGCTGGAACTTGCGGGCGAGTACCTGGTGATGGCCGCGACCCTCGCCGAGATCAAGTCGCGCATGCTCTTGCCGCGGCCGCAGCTCGCGGGCGACGAGGCGGACCTGGATCCGCGCGCCGAGCTCGTGCGCCGCCTGCAGGAATACGAGCGCTTCAAGAGCGCGGCGGAGAACATCGACCGGCTGCCGCGGCTGGAACGCGACGTGTGGAGTGCCAGCGCCGACGTCAAAGACCGCAAGGTGGTGCAGCTACTGCCGCAGACCACCCTGCAGGAGATGCTGGTCGCGTTCAAGGAAGTCGTGGTGCGCGCCGAGTTCTTCGCGCGCCACCACGTGCAGCGCGAGCCCTTGTCGATGCGCGAGCGCATGACGGATATCCTCACTACACTCGCGGCGAGCCGTTTCGTAGAATTCACGCAGCTCTTTCGCGCCGACGAGGGGCGCATGGGGGTGACGGTGACCTTTGTCGCTATCCTGGAGCTGGTGCGCGAGGGACTGATTGAGATTGTGCAGGCGCAGGCATTTGCCCCGCTGCACGTGCGCGCCGCGCAGCCGCGCACGGCGTTGCATCTGGTCGCGGATTCCCCTTCCCCTGAGGGCAGCTCATGAACGAGTCATACCTGAAGAACGTCATTGAAGCTGCGCTGTTCGCCGCCGGCCGGCCGCTGACGCTCGCCCAGATCGCGCAGCTCTTCGATGAGCATGTGCGCCCGAGCGCGGCCGAGGTGCGCGCGCAGCTTGCGGCGTTGAGCGCGGACTACGCGACGCGCGGCATCGAGATGAAGGAGACCGCCAGCGGCTTTCGCGTGCAGGTGCGCGGCGCGCTTGCGAGCGAGATTTCACGCCTCTGGCCCGAGCGGCCGCCGCGTTTCTCGCGGGCTCTGCTTGAGACCCTCGCGCTCATCGCCTACCGGCAGCCGATCACGCGTGCGGAGATCGAGGCGGTGCGCGGGGTTGCGGTGAATCCCAATATCATAAAGACCTTGCTCGAGCGCAATTGGGTGCGCGTCGTCGGCCAGCGCGACGTACCGGGCCATCCGGAGCTTCTGGGCACGACGCGCGAATTCCTCGATTACTTCGGCTTAAGGACGCTCGATGAACTGCCGCCGCTTGCCGAGCTTACGGCGATGGCGGACGTCAACCTGCAGCTTGATCTGGGTGAGGACGCAGAGGCGCGGGGCGCGGCTGCCGACACGAGCACGGCGCCGCTATTGGACGAGGACGGCGCTGAGGATGACGAACGCCCGGCATCCTCTGCCGCGGCGAGTGAGCTCGTGGCGGCCGGCCCGCCGCTCGACTCCTGAGCGCGTTGCGCACCAGTGCTTCGCGGCGCGCCGAGCCCGCCGAACGTCTGCAGAAGGTTCTGGCGCAGCTCGGACTTGCCTCGCGGCGCGAGGCCGAGGCGTGGATCCGCGCCGGACGGCTGACCATCAACGGCGAGCGGGCGACCCTCGGGGTGCGCGTGGCACCCGGCGATGAGGTGCGCCTCGACGGCCGCGTGGTGCGCCGTCACGAGGCGCTGCAGCTTGCGGTCTTTCTGTGCCATCGCTCCCCCGGAGAGCCGCTCGGGCGCCCGCACGAGGAGCCGGGCGCGGCTGCGATGATGAGCCGCCTGCCCGCACGCTCAGGACGGCGCTTCATCGCGGTGAGCCCGATGCCGCGCAGCGACGGCGGCCTTGAGATCCTGACCTCCGACGGCGAGCTTGCAGTGAAGCTGCAGCGCGCGGCGCGGCATCTGGCGAGCGAATTCAGCGTACGCGTGCGCGGCGAGTTGAGCGATGCCCAAAGGCAGGGCATCCTGAGCGGCATCCTCGACCGCGGCACGGCGCTCCTCGTCGACAGCTGCGAGAGCGCGGGCGGCGAGGGCGCCAATCGCTGGTATTCCCTGAGCGCGCGCGGCGGCAGCGGCAAGGATGTGCGGCAGCTATTCGAGCGTCAGGCGGTCCTCGTCAGCCGCGTGCTGCGCACGCGCTTAGGCCCGCTCACGCTCGAGCGCAATCTGGCGCGCGGCCAGTTTCGCAAGCTCACGGCCGATGAGACGCAGGCGCTGAGCGCCGCTACTGCTGACAGTCGAAGCTCATCCCAGTGACGCCGCGGCTGGCAGGCCCGAGGAGCGCGATGTACGGATCCGTCAGGGTCTCGGGAAGAGGCAGCGTCTCGAGGTCCTCGGCCGGAAAGGCTTGACGGCGCATGCGCGTGCGCGCGCGTCCGGGATTGAGCGCGTTGACGCGGATCGCGGTGATGTTTTCAAGTTCCGCCGCGAGGGTCTGCGTCAGCCCCTCAATCCCGAATTTTGATACCGCATAGGCGCCCCAGTAGGCGCGCCCGTGCCGCCCGACGTTGCTGGTGGTAAAGAGCACCGACGCATCGCCGGAGGCCTTCAGGAGCGGCAGCAGCACCTGGGTCAGGGCAAAGGCGGCCGTGAGATTGACGTGCAGCACGCGGCACCAGGTGGGCACGTCGTAATGCTCGATGGGAGCGAGCATGCCGAGGATGCCGGCATTGTGGACGAGTCCATCCAGACGCGCATAGCGCTCAAGGATCGCCGCGGCAAGCGCGTCATAGTCGCGCGCGAGCGCGGTCTCAAGATCGAGCACCGCGATGCTCGCGCTGCCGGCGCCCGCCTGCTCAATCAGCTCGTGCACGGCCGCAAGCTTTTTGGGCGTACGGCCGATGAGCACCAGCTGAGCGCCGTGCGCGGCGCAGGCGAGCGCGACAGCGCGGCCGATGCCATCGCCTGCCCCGGTGAGCGCAATCACCCGGCCGCGCAGCTCATCGGCGCGGGGCTGAATGGCGCGCGGGTCGAAGCTTGAAGCCGCGCTCATGAGGGCGGCGAGTCGCGCGTTGCGGCAGGCGCGGATTCCGCCCCCGGCAGACTCGTCGTTTGGCGTGCAAGCTGCGTCACCGGGTCGAGCGCCGGCAGCACGGAGTCGGACGTGACTCCCAAGTCGGTGAAGCGGCGCGCCTGCGGCAGCACCTGGCGCTCAAGGGAACCGACGGCGGCATTGTAGGCTTCGATCGCAGTGCCCAGTCTTTGACCCACCCTGCCCAGATGTCCCGTGAATGTGCCGAGGCGGCTGTAGAGCTCCTGGCCGAGGTCGCGGATGATGGCGGCATTTTGCGCGACCGCCGCCTGCCGCCAGCCGTAGGCGACCGACTTCAAAAGCGCAATCAGAGTCGAAGGCGTGGCGATGATCACCGCAACTTTAAGCGCATTGTCCATGAGCTCCGGACGCTCGGCGAGCGCGGCGCTCAGGAACTGATCGCCCGGCAGAAACAGCACCGCAAATTCGGGGCTCGTTTGAAACTGCGCCCAATAGGCCTTGGAGGCGAGCTGCCGCACATGCGCCTCGAGCTGCTGCGCATGGCGTTTCAGGTGCAGCTGCCGGCCCTCCTCGGTCGGCGCCTCGAGGGCCTCAAGATACGCATCGAGCGGCGTCTTGACGTCGATGACGAGGTCGCGCCCGTCGGGCATGTGCACGACGAGATCGGGCCGCAGCACGCCATCCTCGCCTGCGATGTGCTGCTGCTCCGTGAAGTCGCAGTGCGCGGACAGTCCCGCCAGCTCCACCACGCGCCGGAGCGTGAGCTCTCCCCAGCGGCCGCGCACCTCGGGCCGGCGCAGCGCGGTGACGAGCGCGCGCGTTTCGCGCTGCAGCTGCGCGTGGCCGCCGGCGAGCGTCTCGAGCTGCACCCGCAGGCCGGCGAAGGCCTCACGCCGCTCGCGCTCGAGACTTTGCACCTGCGCCTCGGTGCGCGCGAGCGCCACCCGCAGGGGCTCGATGAGCTGGCCGATGGCGACTTCGCGTTCCTTGAGCGCGCTCTCGCCAATGACATGCTCACGGCTCAGGGCCTCGCGTGCCATGCGCAGAAAGACTTCGCTGTTGGCGCGCAGCGTCTCGGCCGCCACCGAATCGAAGGTGCTCCGCAGGCGCGCATCCGCGCGCGCAAGATCGCGCGCGGCGCGCCACTGCGCCAGCACGAAGCCGCCGAGCATGCCGACGGCGGCGCCCGCGATGAGCGCCGCGAGCGCCACCGCGACCACGGCCCCGGGGCTCATGCGTCAGCTCTCAAGATGCGCGATGTAGTTCACGGCCGGATCGTGCGTCAAACGCACCGCCTGCGTGAACGGGCTGAAATCAATGCCCGCAATTTCACTCATGCGCAAACCTGCCGCGCGCGCCCAGCGCGCAAGCTCGGCGGGCCGGATGAGGCGCCGGTACTCGTGGGTGCCGCGCGGAATGAGCTTCAGGAGGTACTCCGCCGCGACGATGGCGAGCATGAAGGACTTCAAGTTGCGGTTGATGGTTGAGATGAATACCGCGCCCCCGGGGCGCACCAGACGCGCCAGCGCCGCGAGCGTCGCCGCCGGCTGCGGCACGTGCTCGAGCATCTCCATGCACGTGACGATGTCAAATGCAGCGGGCGCGGCCTCGGCAAGCGCGGCGGCATCCTCGAGGCGGTAATCGATCGAAAGCTTCTCGGCCGCTGCATGCAGGCGCGCAACTTCGATCATGCCCGGCGCGAGATCAATGCCGGTGACGCGCGCGCCGGCGCGCGCCAGCGTTTCGCACAAGAGCCCGCCCCCGCAGCCGACGTCGAGCACACGAGCGCCGCCGAGAGGGGCGCGTTCGGCCACGAAGCGCGCGCGCACGGGGTTCAGCAGATGCAGCGGACGAAACTCGCCTGCGGGATCCCAGAAGTGCGGCGCGAGCGCATCGAACTTATCAAGTTCCGTGCGATCCGCGTGGCGCGGCGCAGCTGCGCCCGCGGCGGCGGCAGCGTTTGCGGGGGTTGGTGGCATATGCACAAAAAGCACGCTGAATCCAGGCCCGCGAGTATATCGGGCCGCACCTGCAAGCGCCTCAAGATCCCTTGCAATGCAACGGCGTCGCTGCGCTGCGCGAGCGGGCACTGTGCTAAAATTTCGTTTTAGCTCAAGCCGGTTCGCATGCCCGAAATCGCCCGCGAAGTGCAGGCCGTCAATCTCGAAGACGAGATGCGGCAGTCCTACCTTGACTATGCCATGAGCGTGATCGTCGGGCGCGCACTGCCCGACATCCGCGACGGGCTGAAGCCCGTGCACCGGCGCGTGCTGCATGCCATGCGCGAGCTTGGCACGGACTGGAACCGGCCCTACAAGAAATCCGCGCGCGTCGTCGGCGACGTCATCGGCAAATACCATCCGCACGGCGACACGGCGGTGTACGACGCGATGGTGCGCATGGCGCAGCCTTTTTCCATGCGCTATCTCCTGATTGACGGCCAGGGCAATTTCGGCTCCGTCGACGGCGATCCGCCGGCGGCGATGCGCTACACCGAAGTGCGCATGTCGAAAATCGCAAGCGAGCTGCTCGCCGACATCGACAAGGAGACCGTCGATTTCGTCGCGAACTACGATGAGTCGGAGACGGAGCCGTCGGTACTGCCGGCAAGGGTGCCGAACCTCCTCATCAATGGAGCATCGGGAATTGCGGTCGGCATGGCGACCAATATTCCGCCGCACAATCTCACCGAGGTGGTGAGCGCCTGTCTTGCGCTCCTGGAGGAGCCGTCGCTGCCGCTTGCGGCGCTGATGCAGCACATTCCCGGTCCGGATTTCCCCACCGCCGGCATCATCAACGGCGCGCAGGAGATCGCGACCGCCTACCGCACCGGGCGCGGGCGCCTGTCGGTGCGCTGCCGCGCGCATTTCGAGGACATCGGCAAGGGCGACCGCCAGGCGATCATCGTCACCGAGCTTCCCTATCAGGTGAATAAGGCGCGCCTCCTCGAGCGCATCGCGGATCTGGTGCGGGCGAAGGACATCGAGGGGATCTCCGAGCTGCGCGATGAGTCCGACAAGGACGGCATGCGCGTCGTCATCGAGCTGCGCCGCGGCGAGGTGGGCGAGATCGTCCTCAACAACCTCTATGCGCAGACGCCGATGGAGACCGTGTTCGGCATCAACATGGTGGCGCTGCAGGACGGGCAGCCGAAGCTGCTGTCATTGAAGGAGATCCTGGAGGCGTTCATCCGCCATCGGCGCGAAGTGGTCACGCGGCGCACGATCCATGATCTTGCCAAGGCGCGCGAGCGCGCGCACGTGCTCGAAGGGCTCGCGGTGGCGCTTGCCAACATCGACGCCATCATTGCTGTGATCAAGGCGGCGCCCGCGCCGGCGGCGGCGCGCGACGCCCTGCAGATGCGTCCCTGGCCTGCGGGCATCGTGCCGGAGCTTTTGGCACGCGCGGGCAGCGTTTCGACCCGCCCGAGCGGACTTGCGGCTGATCTCGGCCTGCGCGGGGGGGGGTATTATCTTTCCGAGGCGCAGGCGCAGGCCATTCTCGACATGCGCCTTAACCGGCTGACGGGGCTCGAGCAGGAAAAGATCGTCAGCGAATACCGTGAGCTCCTGGGCAGCATCAGCGATTTGAGCGATATTCTCGCCCGCCCGGAGCGCCTGACGCAGGTCGTGCGCGCGGAGCTCGTGGAGATTCGCGACGTTTACGGCGACGCACGCCGCACCGAGATCAGCCGCGACCACCTGGATCTCACCACCGAGGATCTCATCGAGCCTCAGGATGTGGTCGTGACGCTCTCACACGCGGGCTACGCGAAGTCGCAGCCCGTCGCCGAATATCAAACACAGCGCCGCGGCGGTCGCGGCAAAGCGGCAACAGCCGTAAAGGATGAGGACTTCGTGGAAAAATTATTCGTCGCGCACACTCATGACACCGTCCTGTGCTTCTCGAACCGCGGACAGGTGTACTGGCTCAAGGTGCATCAGCTGCCGCAGGCGGGCAGAAACGCCCGCGGCAAACCCATGGTCAATCTCCTGCCGCTCGAGGAGGGCGAGAAGATCAACGCAGTGCTGCCGGTGAAGCAGTACGACGAGCAGCATTTCGTATTCATGGCGACGAGCCAGGGCACGGTGAAGAAGACGCCGCTCGATGCCTTTTCGCGCCCGCGCTCGGCGGGCATCATCGCAATCGACCTGCACGACAACGACCGCCTGGTGGGAGTTGCACTCACCGACGGGCAGCGCGAGGTGATTCTGGTCACAAGCGGCGGCAAGGCGATCCGCTTCCCCGAAGAGGAAGTGCGGCCGATGGGCCGCGAGGCGGCAGGCGTGCGCGGCGTGAAGCTGGGCGACGGGCAGGAGCTCATCGCACTCATCGTCGTCGGCGAGGGTCACATCCTGACGGCCTCGGAGCACGGCTACGGCAAGCGCACGCCGCTTGAGGATTTCCCGGTGCACGGCCGCGGCGGCCAGGGGGTGATTGCGCTGCAGACGACGGATCGCAACGGCGCGACGGTGGGCGCGGTGCAGGTGACGCCGGGGCAGGAGCTCATGCTCATCAGTTCCACCGGCACCCTGGTGCGCACTCCGGTCGATGAAGTATCGATCGTGGGGCGCAACACGCAGGGCGTGCGCCTGATCAGGCTTGCCGAAGGGGAGCGCCTGACGGGAATCGAGCAGATCGATGAGAGCCTGGAGGGCGCGCCCGGCACCGATGAGGTCAGTGCCGAAGTTCCGCCGCAAGTGTGACCGCGCCGCGCGTGCGGCAGTGCTGAAGATTATCGCCCTGTAGCGCATCTTGCGCAGTTGCGACTCCCATGCGCGCATTCAATTTCGCCGCAGGTCCTGCCGCGCTGCCGACGGAAGTTCTCGAGGAGGTGCGCGCCGAGCTCATGGACTGGCGGGGCTCAGGCAGCTCGGTGATGGAGTTGAGCCACCGCAGCGACGCTTTCGTTGCGGTGGCGCAGGATGCGGAGCGCGACCTGCGCGAGCTCCTCGGAATTCCCGGTGATTATCGGGTGCTCTTCATGCAAGGCGGCGCCAGCGCCCAGTTCGCCACCATCCCGCTGAACCTTGCGGGGCCCGAGAGCTCAGTCGACTATCTTCTGACCGGCGCGTGGTCGATCAAAGCATCCGCGCAGGCGAGGCGCTACTGCCGGGTCAATATCGCCGCGGATGAAGCCGCGTCGGGCTACTGCACGGTTCCGGATGCGCGCGCCCTCGCACTCAGCGCTCACGCCGCCTACGTGCACTACACGCCGAACGAGACGATCGGCGGCGTCGAGTTTCCCTATATTCCCGATTCGGGCGCAGCGCCGCTCGTCGCGGACATGTCCTCGACCCTCCTGTCGCGGCCCTTCGACGTCGCGCGCTGTGGGCTCATCTACGCCGGCGCGCAGAAAAACATCGGCCCGGCCGGCCTCACCGTGGTGATCGTGCGCGATGATCTTCTCGGGCGCGCGCGCGCCGGCACGCCGGCGGTGTGGGACTACCGCGAGGTTGCCGCGCAGCGCTCAATGCTGAACACGCCGCCGACGTTCGCCTGGTATGTGGCCGGCCTCGTCTTCAAATGGCTGCGCGCGCAGGGCGGCCTTGAGGCGATGGGCGAGCGCAATCGTGCGAAGGCCGAGCTTCTCTACGCGACGATCGATGCGTCCGGCTTCTACAGCAATCCGGTGGCGAGGAACTGCCGCTCGTGGATGAACGTCCCCTTTACCCTGACGCAGGGCGGCCTTGATGACAGGTTTTTGAGCATGGCTGCGGCGGCGGGACTCACCAATCTTAAGGGCCACCGCCTGGTCGGCGGCATGCGTGCGAGTCTCTATAACGCCATGCCGCTTGCGGGCGTTGCGGCTCTGGTCGCCTTCATGCAGGAGTTCGAGCGCCGCCACGGCTGATGCCGGGGCCGCGGGGCCGCAGGCTCAAGTTCGCATGCGCTGGTAGCGGATAGTCGATACGCCGTCACTTGAAGCGCCCGAGCCCTTGAGCGTCTCCCCGCACACGCTCATCGACGCGGACGGTGCCGTGAGCGAAGATCGCATCGGCCAACTGGCCCGAATCGAAGGAGTACTCGCGGCGCCGATGATCTCAGCGGCGCCGCCTTAGCAGCATGCCGCGCAAAAAGACCTCCCGCTCCACCGCCGCGGCTACCGCGCGGAAGGCGCGCCTGCCCGCACCGCGCGCCGATCTTGCACTCGTGCGCGCGCGCATCGATGCAGTCGACGTAAAGATCCAGGCCCTCATCAACGAGCGCGCGCAGCTTGCGCAGGCGGTCGGCGTGTCGAAGACACTCGCCGGTCAGACGGCGGACTTCTATATGCCGGAGCGCGAGGCGCAGGTGTTGCGCATGGCACGCGCGCGCAACAAGGGACCGCTGCGCGACGAGGAGGTGCTCAGGCTCTTTCGGGAAATCATGTCGGCGTGCCTTGCGCAGCAGGAACCGCTCAAGGTGGCTTTTTTGGGGCCGGAGGGCACGTTCACGCAGACCGCGGTGCTGACACACTTCGGCCACTCGGTGCGCGCGCTGCCGCTCGCCTCGATCGATGAGGTGTTTCACGAGGTGGAATCCGCCAATGCGGATTTTGGCGTCGTGCCGATCGAGAACTCGACCGAGGGCACCGTCAATCACACGCTCGACCGCTTCTTAATCTCGCCGCTGAAGATCTGCGGCGAGGTGGAGCTGCGCATCCACCAGTTCCTGATGGGCAGGATGACCTCGCTCGAGCGCATCGCGCGCGTGTGCTCGCACCAGCAGTCGCTCGCGCAGTGCCGCTCCTGGCTGCAGGACCACCTGCCGGAGGTGGAGCGCATCAGCGTTGCGAGCAACGCCGAGGCCGCGCGCCGCGCCCGCGATGAAGACGGCACCGCAGCCATCGCGGGGCAAACGGCCGCCGAGGTCTATAATCTTGAAGTGCTGGCCACCGACATCGAGGATCGACCCGACAATACGACGCGCTTCCTCGTGCTCGGCAGGAAGCTCTTTGCACCCAGCGGCGAGGATCGCACGACGCTCCTGGTGTCGGTGAGTCACGGGCAGGCGCCGGGGGCGCTCTTCCGTCTGCTCGAGCCCCTGGCGCGGCACCGCGTCAGCATGACGCGCATCGAGTCGCGGCCGTCGCGACGGCGCAAATGGGACTACGTATTCTTCATCGACCTCGAAGGCCATTGCGCCGACAAGCCGGTGGCGCAGGCGCTCGCCGCGCTCAAGCGGCGCGCCTCGCTCTTCAGAATCCTCGGATCCTACCCGCGCGCGCTGTCTTGAAGCCGCCCGCCCAGTCGCGCTACGTGGTTCAGCCAGGCAGCCATATTCATGGCGCCGCGAGCATTCCCGGGGACAAGTCAATCTCCCACCGCGCGTTGATGCTCGGCAGTCTTGCCGAGGGCGACACGCACATCCACGGCTTTCTCGAGAGCGAGGACTGTCTGGCGACTCTCCTCGCCCTGCGGCACCTGGGCGTGCGCATCGAAGGGCCCAACGACGGCCACGTCATCGTGCATGGAGCGGGGGCCGGGCGGCTGCATGCGCCGCGCGGCGCGCTCGACATGGGAAATGCGGGTACCGCGATGCGCCTCTTCATGGGGCTCCTGGCAAGCCAGCCATTTGACTCGCGTCTCATCGGCGACGCCTCGCTGATGCGTCGTCCGATGGAGCGGGTCGCGGTTCCATTGCGCCTGATGGGCGCGGACATCGGCACGGACGACGGGCGGCCGCCGGTTGAGATCCACGGCCGCACCACGCTCGCCGCTATCGACTATGAGATGCCGGTACCGAGCGCGCAGGTGAAGTCCGCGATCCTGCTCGCGGCGCTGCGCGCCGACGGGCGCACGCGGGTCCGCGAGCCCGCGCCGAGCCGTGACCACACCGAGCGCATGCTCGCCGCCTTTGGGGTGGAGCTGCTGCACTCGGACGACACGATTGCGCTGCAGGGCGGGCAGCAGCTGCACGCGACGCGCGTGCAGGTGCCGGGAGATTTCTCCTCGGCGGCGTTCTTCATCGTGGCAGGCTGCCTCGCTGCGCCGCAGGGGCTCATCATGCGCGGCGTCGGGTTGAACCCCACGCGTACGGGACTTTTGGACCTACTGCGTGAGATGGGCGCGGATATCCGGGTGCGACCCTGGGATCAGTCAAGTCCGGCGGCGCATTCGCGCACCGAACCGGTCGCCGACATCGAAGTGCGCGCAAGCGCGCTGCGCGGCATCAAGGTTCCCGCAGCCGCGGTTCCCCTGGCGATCGACGAGCTGCCGGTGTTCTTCATCGCCGCGGCCTGCGCCGAAGGCGAGACGCTGGTGCGCGGCGCGCTCGAGCTGCGCGTCAAGGAGAGCGATCGGCTCGCCGCGATGGCCGCAGGGCTTGCGCGCCTGGGGGTGGAGCTTGAGCTCCTGGCTGACGGGGTGTGGATCCGGGGCACCTCCGCCGGCTTCAGCGGCGGCGCCATCGACAGTCAGGGCGATCATCGCATCGCGATGGCTTTCGCCACAGCTTCGGTGCGCGCGCGCGGGCCGATCGAAATCCGCGACGTGGCCAGCGTCGCCACCTCCTTTCCGAATTTCGTCGCGAGTGCCCGCGAAGTGGGTCTGCAGATCGAGCTATGTCCGGCGCCGGCGTCGTAACCATTGATGGCCCGAGCGGTTCGGGAAAGGGCACGATCAGCCGTGCGCTTGCCCGGCAGGTGCAGTGGCACCTCCTCGACAGCGGTGCGCTCTATCGCCTGGTGGCGCTCGCAGGACTCGAGGGCGGCCTCGACCCGGATGACATATCCGGGCATACCAAGCTTGCCGCAGCCATGCAGATGAGTTTCGGGACGGGCGCGGACGGCGGCGAAGAGGTCACGCTTTTTGGCCGGGATGTCACGCTCGCGGTGCGCTCGGAGGCGGCCGGGCAGGGTGCCTCCCGGGTCGCGGCGTGGCCCGAGGTGCGTACCGCGCTCCTAGAGCGCCAGCGCGCCTTCCGCCGCCCCCCGGGGCTGGTAGCTGACGGCCGCGATATGGGCACCGTCGTCTTCCCTGATGCGCCCCTGAAGATCTTCCTCACGGCGACGCTCGCCGAGAGGGCGCTGCGGCGCCATAAGCAGTTGAAAGACAAGGGTTCCGATGTTAGCCTTCCCGCCCTTTCGCGCGAGATCGCCGAGCGGGATTTGCGGGATTCGACTCGAAAGGCGAGTCCCCTGAAGGCGGCGCCGGATGCCCACGTGATCGACTCGACTCAACTTGCGATCGATGCGGTTGTTGATCGTGTGCTCGTGCTGGGTCGCAATCGCTCCTTGTGGGGCTAGGTGACGGTTCTTATTGTGTAGTCGTGGCGGTTTGGCCAACGGAAGGCCGCTCCGGTATTCATCATCCCCGCGACGCTGGATGGCGTCCGGGCGTATGCACGCATTTGACGTGCGAGTGAAGGTATGACCGAAAATTTTGCCCAGATGTTCGAGCAGAGTCTCGCCAATCAGCGCATCCGCCCGGGGATGATCCTGACCGGCCTCGTCATTGACGTCTCCGACGACGTCGTCATCGTCAATGTGGGCCTCAAGTCCGAGGCGGTGATTCCGGTCGAGCAGTTCAAGAACGAACAGGGAGTGCTCGAAGTCAAGGCGGGCGATGAGGTCGAGGTTGCCCTCGACTCGGTCGAGGACGGAACCGGCGAAACGCGCCTGTCGCGCGAAAAGGCCAAACGCGCCCGCACCTGGACGCGCCTCGAGACGGCCTTCAACAATCAGGAAATCGTCACCGGTGTGATCACCGGACGCGTCAAGGGCGGCTTTACGGTTGAGATTGAGACGGTGCGCGCCTTTCTGCCGGGCTCGCTCGTCGACGTGCGCCCGGTGCGCGACACGTCCTACCTCGAAGGCAAGCCGCTCGAATTCAAGGTCATCAAGCTCGATCAGAAACGCAATAACGTCGTCGTGTCGCGCCGCGCGGTGGTGGAGCAGGAATTCTCGGCCGAGCGCAGCGCGCTCATGGACAATCTGCAGGAAGGCGCCGTCGTGCGCGGCGCCGTCAAGAATCTCACCGACTACGGGGCGTTCGTCGACCTGGGCGGCATCGACGGTCTGCTGCACATCACGGACATGGCGTGGAAGCGCGTCAAACACCCCTCGGAGGTGGTGAAGGTCGGCGATGAGGTCGAAGTGCGCATTTTGAAGTTCGACCGCGAGCGCTCGCGCGTGAGCCTCGGCCTGAAGCAGCTCGGTGCGGACCCGTGGGAGAACATCGCGCGCCGCTACCCGCCGCACACGCGCGTCTTTGGCAAGGTCACGAACATCGCCGACTACGGCGCTTTCGTTGAGATCGAAGACGGCGTCGAAGGGCTCGTGCACGTCTCGGAGATGGACTGGACCAACAAGAACGTCAATCCGGCAAAGGTGGTGCACACGGGGCAGGAAGTCGAGGTCATGGTGCTCGACGTCGACGAGGAGCGGCGCCGCATCTCCCTCGGCCTCAAGCAGTGCCAGGCAAATCCCTGGAAGGAATTCGCGGAGAACTACAACCGCGGCGACAAGGTCGCAGGACAGATCAAGTCCATCACCGACTTCGGCATCTTCATCGGCCTGCAGGGCAACATCGACGGCCTCGTGCACCTCTCCGACATCTCCTGGGATCAGCCTGGCGAGGAGGCGGTGCGCAACTATCAGAAGGGCCAGCAGCTCGAGGCGATGGTGCTCGCGATCGATCCGGAGCGCGAGCGCATATCCCTAGGGATCAAACAGCTCGCCAAGGATCCCTTCTCGGCCTACATTGCCGAGAACCCCAAGGGCACGATCGTGCGCGGTGTGGTGAAGGAAGTCGACGCGCGCGGCGCGGTCATTGATCTTGGCAACGGGGTCGACGGGCAGCTGCGCGCCGCCGAGCTCGGGCGCGATCGCATCGAGGATGCGCGCATGGTGCTGAAGGTCGGGGACGAGGTGGAGGCCAAGTTCACCGGCGTGGATCGCAAGACGCGCACCATTTCACTGTCGATCAAGGCCAAGGAGGCGCACGAGGAAGCCGAGGCGGTGCAGAGCTATCGCTCCGACCAGGCCTCCGCCGGCACGAGCCTCGGAGATCTTCTGAAGGAGCAGATCGGCACGGAGCAGGACTGATCGAGACGCCTCGCGGGGAATCGGGCGAGCCATGACGAAATCGGAACTCATCGAAATCATCACAGCGAAGCAGAAGCATCTGCCCGCGAAGGACGTCGAGCTTGCGCTGAAGCAGATGCTCGAGATCATGAGCGATGCACTCTCGCAGGGCGAGCGCATCGAGATCCGCGGATTCGGCAGCTTCTCGTTGCATTTTCGGCCGCCGCGGCAGGGCCGAAATCCCAAGACCGGCGAGGCGGTTGCGCTGTCGGGCAAGTACGTGCCGCACTTCAAGCCCGGGAAAGACTTGCGCGAACGCGTCAACGATGGAGCCGATCGGCCGATCCGTGACTGACCGCCGCAGCGGACCGCAATGATTGAGCTGTCGCCACTGCTTCTGGCTCTTGCGTTCATTGTCGTCGGCGGCATCGCCTGGGGGCTCGGGCACGGCCGCGGGGTTGCACGCACCGTGCGCCTGCCGCGCGACTATTACGTCGGTCTTGACCACCTCATCAATGATCGCTTCGACCGCGCCGCGGAGGTGTTCGCGCGCATGGCCGAGGTCGACGGCGACGCGGTGGAAATCCAGTTTGCGCTCGGCAGCGTGTTTCGGCGCCGCGGCGAGGTGGATCGGGCGATCGCCATACATACCCGTCTGCGCAGCGACGCGACCGCAGCGGTTGCGCAGCGCGGCGCATTTGCGCTGGCGCTCGATTATTCGAGCGCCGGGCTCATGGACCGCGCGGAGCGGCTCTTCGAGGAGCTCGCGGCCACGCGCGAGTACCGCCACGCGGCGCTCGATCATCTGGTGCGCATTCATGAGCAGGCGGGCGACTGGGCCAATGCGCTGCGGGTGTTTCACGAGCTGCCGAGCGCCGTGCAGACCGAGCGGCGCCGGGTTGCGGCCCATTACCTGTGCGAGCTTGCCGAGCATGCCGTGCTGCAGGGCGACGCTGCGCGCGCGCAGGTGCTCCTGAAGCAGGCGCGGGCCCACGATGCCGAGCTGCCGCGGGCGCAGATCCTGAGCGCACGGATGACCGCCGCCGCCGGCGATACCAGCGGCGCGCTCGCCTTGTATCTGCAGGCGCTCGAAGCCGCACCGGAGCTTGCACTCGAGATCATTCCCCGCGTGCTTACGCTCGTCGGTAGCGCAGATGAAGCGCAGCTCCTGGGGGACGTGAGCTCGCGCCTGCGCGCAACGGGCAAGGTGAGCGCCAGACAGCTTGCGTGGCTACTCGCCACCGCCGTGCCGGCGAAGGAAGTCGCTGACGGCGCGGGCGAGGTGTCCTCGCTGCGCGCCTTGCTGATGCGCATGGGCGATGTCGGCGGGCGTTATCAATGCGACGATTGCGGTCTGCCGAGCGTCGGCTGGTATTGGCGTTGCCCCAAATGCCGCGCATGGGACACTCTGCACCCGGTCGTGTTCAAATGGGCCGAGCGTACCGATGAGGCGGCACGCGCACTTTGACGGTGAGATCAATGTCAATACCCATACGGGAGCGCCGCATGAGCGTGAGATCCGCGATCCGTACGGCGGTGTTTCCTGTGGCGGGGCGCGGCACGCGGTTTCTGCCGGCGACCAAAGCAAGTCCCAAGGAAATGCTGCCCGTCGTCGACAAACCGCTCATTCAGTACGCCGTCGAGGAGGCCCTGGCAGCGGGCGCTCGGCGCCTGGTGTTCATCACGGGCGCATCGAAGCGCGCCATTGAGGACCATTTCGACTCGGATCCCGAGCTCGAGCAGCTGCTGCAATCCCAGGGCAAGAGCGATCTTCTGAACCAGATCAGAAGCGTGCTGCCCTCTTATGCCGCCTGCATTTACATCCGCCAGCCCGCGCCGCTCGGACTCGGCCATGCGGTGCTGTGCGCGCAACCGGCGGTCGGCGCGGAGCCCTTTTTCGTGCACCTGGCGGATGACCTCATCCGCAGCGAAGTCCCCTGCCTGCAGCAGATGGCCGCCGTGTATAGCGAAAAACGCGCCAGCGTGCTCGGCGTGGAGCTGGTGCCGCGCCGCGAGACCGAGCGCTACGGCATCGTGGCGGTCGAAGCGCCCCATTCGGCGACCAGCCGCATCCGCAGCATCGTCGAAAAACCCAAGCCCGCCGCTGCGCCGTCGACGCTCGCGGTGGTCGGGCGCTATGTCCTGACGCCGGCAATCTTCTCGCACCTGGAGAGGATCGGCCGCGGCTCCGGGGGCGAAATTCAACTCACGGACGGGATTGGCGCCCTCATGGGCGAGGAGGCCGTCTACGCGCACCGTTTCGAGGGCAAGCGCTACGACTGCGGCAGTAAGCTCGGCTACCTGCAGGCGACGGTGGAGTACGCCCTGGCGCATGGCCAGCTCGGCCGCGACTTCGGCAAATATTTGCATTCGGTGGCGCGAGCGGGGGCGCGCAAGAAGCGCAAATGACCGGCGCGCGGTTTATGACACATTGAGCCGTCTCAAATGCGCCACGGCAGCGCTTGCATCTGCATCACTGTCGCGTGCAAGCTATGCGTGCCGCATCGCAAAGGAGGCGTGTATGGCGATTCGCCGAACTCCCGACTCACCGCGAAACCCCGAAATTATCCCATCCAAAAAGCGTGCGCGTTCGCGCACCACGTCCGAATCGACTCCCCGCTCAGCCACTGCGTCCTCCGCCGCGGTGTCCGACGAGGTGCGCCGGGCGATGATCTCAGAGGCTGCGTATCTGCGGGCCGAGCAGCGCGGCTTCGCAAGCGGCTACGAGCTTGAAGACTGGCTCCTCGCCGAACGCGAGGTCGATGCGCTCCTCGGCGCGCATCACGGCGCCGCGCCGCAGTAGCCGCGCGCGCGGGCGCGCAAGCTTTTTGCCAGGAGTCCTCAGGGGCTCCTGGCCTCTTTAGTTGGCGCTGCCGGCGGCTCGAGGCCGTGCGAATACAGCACCCGGCCGTCGGGCGTGATGAAGATCGCATCGAACTTCGGCATGCGATTGATCAGCTCCAGGGTTTTTTCCGCTCCCAGCACGAACGCCGTCTTTGAAAGGCCGTCCGTTTCGGTCGCCGTGGGCCCGAGAATGGTGGCGCTGCGCACGCGGCTCGCCGAGTGCCCGGTGTGCGGATCGATGATGTGGTGGTAGCGCACACCGTCCTCATCGAAGAAGCGGAAGTAATCTCCCGAGGTCGACATCGCGGTATCCACGAGCGGCAGCCGCGTCACGATCTTGTTCGGGTCGTCCGGATGGCGGATGCCGACGATCCACGGGCGCCCGTCGCGGTCGCCGATGATGCGGCTGTCGCCGCCCGCAGTGACGAGCGCGTGCGTAATGCCGAGCGACTGCAGAATCCCGATACAGCGGTCGACCGCGTAGCCCTTGCCAATGCCACCGACATCGATGCGCATGCCGGGCATGGCAAATTTCACGGTGAGCTTGTCGGAATCGAGGATGAGGTTTCGCCAGTTGACCGTCGGCAGCGCGGCCTGGATCTGCGCTTCAGTGGGCCGGATGTGGCGCCGGTAGTCATACAGATGTCCGACGCCCGCATAGGTGATGTCGAAAGCCCCGTCGGTGATTTCCGAGAAATGTAGCGACAGCTTGAGTAGATCGAAGAGCTCCCGATCGACGGTCACGGGCGCGTCGGCCGCATGCAGATTGATCTGCGAGAGCTCGCTCTCGGGCTTGTAGTGGCTCATGAGCTCATCGATGCGGCGCATCTCGGCCATTACGGCATCGATGGCCGCCGAGCCCTTGGCCGCGTCGGCGGCGCGCAGCTGCACGGTGATGCGCGTGCCCATGATGGCCTCGTCGCGCGCCATCCACTCGGCGCGTGCCGGCGCGCCGCCTGCAATGAGGAGCGCGGCGGCAAGGCAGCTGCAAAGCCGCATGCGGTGGAACGCTCGGGGCTCCGGCGCGGACCTGCGCGCACTCGGCTGCGCGCGGATGCTCAACTTCATTGCCATAGGGGCGAGCCTACCTAAGAGGGAGTGCTTCTACGAGCGCGGTCTGGGCCTGCTGAGCCTCTGGCGCACGAGAGCCATGACCTGGGTGACCTCGTCGATGCGCAATGCGGCGGCGAGCGCAAAGAACACCACCGTGCCAGCCGCGATGGTTGCCAAGAGACCGAGCGCCTTCGGCGCGGTAGCCTGCACCTGCCACTGCGCGAGCAGCCAGTGCTCTCCTGCCCAGCACACCGCGGCCAGTGCAGCTCCCGCCAACAACACTTTCGCCAACAGCGCCACGAGGAGTCCCGTATGCATGCGGCTCACATGCCGGCGCATGAGCGCATAGAGGAGCAGGAAGTTGGTCACGGCCACGCAGCCTGTGGAAAGGGCAAGCCCGCGGTGTCCCCAGCCGAGGCGGAATGTAAAGAGCCAGTTGAAGAACAGGTTCACCCCAACGGCGATGAAGCTCACGATCATTGGGGTCTTGCGCCGATCAAGGGCGTAGAACGCCGGCACCAGCACTTTCATCGCCGAATAGGCGGTCAGCCCGATGGCGTAGAAACGCAGGGCCGCGGCCGCCTGCAGGGTTTGATAGGCGTTGAAGCGGCCGTGCTGGTAGAGGACCGAGATGATGGGCTGCGCGAGGATGATGAGACCGATGGTCGCAGGAACGGTGAGCAGAAATGCCAGCCGCAGGCCGCGGGCAAGCTCGCTGCGGAACCTGACGCTGTCGCCGGCGGCGACCAGCCGCGACAGCACCGGCAGCGTCACCGTCGCGAGCGCGACGCCAAAGACCCCGAGCGGCAGCTGCATCAGGCGAAAGGCGATCGCGAGCCAGAAGATCGGGCCGTCGCCGAGCGTGGATGCGAACATGGAATTGATCAGCACGTTGAGCTGCACGGAGCTTGCGGCGATGACGGCCGGGCCCATGAGCCGCAGAATCTTCTTGACCCCCGCATCGCGCCAGCGAAAGTCCGGCCGAAAGATGTAGCCCAAGCGCGCCAGCGACGGCAGCTGCACCGCGAGCTGCAACGCGCCGCCGATGAGCGTGCCGATGGCAAGCCCGACGAGCGCACGTGCGCCAAAATGAGGGTCAAGCCAGCGCCCGATGATGACACCGCCGGCGATCGATCCCAGATTGAAGAAGCTCGACGCGAGGGCGGGAACGCCGAACACATGCTTGGCGTTGAGCATTCCCATGACGAGTGCCGCGAGCGACACCAGCAGGATGAAGGGGTACATGATGCGCGCCAGGATTACGGTCAGATGCGCCTTGTCGGCATCGAATCCGGGCGCGAACAGCGCCACCAGGAGCGGTGCGATCAGGATCCCGATGAGACAGATCGCGCTCAAGACGACGGCCGCCATCGTCGCGACTTTGTTCGCCAGACGCCATGCGGCGCCGTCGCCGTCGGTGGCGATGGTCTTGGAGAAAGTGGTGATGAACGCGGTCGACAACGCCCCTTCGGCGAAGAGGTCGCGCAGCAGGTTTGGAGTGCGGAAGGCGACCGTGAACGCGTCCATGGCGCGTCCGCCACCGAACAGCGCCGCGAAGATCTGCTCGCGGATCAAGCCGAGAATGCGGCTGCACATGACGGCAAGTCCGACGATGCCTGCCGCCCTGGTGCTGACTGCGTTGTGAGAGGAGTGCCGGTCGGCAGCCATGAACAAGTTGTACGATTGCGGCGGGTCGCGCGCAGTGGCGGAAGACCCAAACAGCGCCTATGTTAGCAGTGCGGGACGCGTAGCGGCTGAGGATGCGCGCGCGACGCTCAATTGTGCTGTGCCGGCGGCTTCAATACAATGACGCCGCACCCCTGCCTGTAACGATCTTGCCTCCGATTCTGCACCGCGTGAAGGTGCCGGATCGCTCACATTATGCTCACCAAAGCGCTGCCTGCCGCCGAAACGCCCCTACATCAGCCGACGCGCTTCAGGGTGCTCGGTGCGATCAGTTTCTCGCACTTTTTGAACGACATGATCCAGTCGCTCATTCTGGCGATCTATCCGCTTCTGAAAAGCGACTTCAAGCTGAGTTTCGCGCAGATCGGGCTCATCACGCTCACTTTCCAGCTCACCGCATCGGTGCTGCAGCCCTTCATCGGGATGTACACGGATCGGCATCCGCAGCCACGCGCGCTCTCGATCGGCATGAGCTTCACGCTGATTGGGCTCTTGCTCCTGGCGATCGCTCCCAACTACGGCACCGTCATCATCGCCGCGGCGCTCGTCGGCTCGGGCTCATCGATCTTTCATCCGGAGTCCTCGCGCGTCGCGCGCCTCGCCTCCGGCGGTCAACACGGTCTTGCGCAATCGATCTTTCAGGTGGGCGGCAACGCGGGCTCGTCGGTGGGACCTTTGCTCGCCGCCTGGATCATCATCCCCTATGGACGCACGAGCGTCGCCTGGTTTTCTCTTGCGGCGCTGGTTGCGATCTTCGTGTTGTGGAGGATCGGGGACTGGTATCTGCGGCACCACGCGCTGCCGGCAGGTAAGTCCGTGCTGCGCGCGGCCCGGGAGCAGCTGGCTCCGGTAACGAGCAAGGTCGCCTGGTCAATGAGCATTCTCGTGGCGCTGGTGTTCTCGAAGTATTTTTATCTTGCAAGCCTGAGCAGCTATTACACGTTCTATCTCATCAGCAAGTTTCACCTGTCGATTCAGTCGGCGCAGCTGCATCTGTTCGGCTTCTTGTTTGCCATCGCGCTGGGGACGCTCGTTGGCGGGCCGGTTGGCGATCGCATCGGCAGGAAGCGCGTCATCTGGGTGTCGATCCTGGGGGTCGCGCCATTCACGCTCCTGTTGCCGTATGCGGACGCGGCATGGACAAGCGTGCTGGTCTTCATCATCGGGCTCACCATTGCCTCCGCCTTTTCCGCCATTCTCGTGTTCGCGCAGGAGCTCCTGCCGGGCCGGGTGGGAACGGTTTCAGGATTGTTCTTTGGTCTTGCGTTCGGGGTCGGCGGCATCGGGGCGGCGCTGCTCGGTGAGCTCGCCGACGTCCGCGGCATCGAATACGTCTATAACGTGTGCTCGTTTCTGCCCCTCATTGGTTTGCTGACCGTGTTTCTGCCGGACCTGCGCGGCGGCCGCCATGCGAGCGCCCGTCCGGGCGCAGCGTAAGCCGGAAAGATTGAACGGCGCATCAGCGCGGCTGTACCGAATCGGCGACAACTGGCATTGCTCCCGCGCCGGGAGTAGCGTCCCAAATCATTGGCAACTTGAGGAGCTCCTGCTGTGCAACCCGTGCGACGCGTTAAGCTCGGCGGCAGTGAACGCAGCGCCATGCCGGGCGCCCGCGTTTGCGGCAGGATCTCCCCGCAGGAGCGATTTGAAGTCACCGTACGGCTTCGGCCGGCGGCGCCTCTGCCCGCCGGCGCAGCCTATCTGCGCGACGGGCCCCTGCGCGGGCGGCGCTACCTCAGCCGCGCGACCTACGAAAAGAAGTTCGGCACCCGCGCCGCGGATTTTCAGAAGTTGCGGGCGTTTGCAAAGAGGTTCGGTCTCATCGTCGTCGAGGAGAGCGCCGCGCGCCACAGCACAGTACTCTCGGGCACCGTTGCAGCCTTCAGCGCCGCCTTTGGCGTGACGCTGAGAAACTACTCGCATCCGCAGGGGAGCTACCGCGGGCGCATCGGCTCGATCCGACTGCCGAAATCGCTCGCCGGGATTGTTCAGGGAGTATTTGGACTCGACAATCGGCCGCAGGCAACGCCGCATTTCCAATTGCCACGCCCTTTAGGCGCGGCGTCCGCGAAGAAGCGCCACGCCGGCGCAGCGTTCACCGCGCCCGCACTCGCCCGGCTCTACGATTTTCCAACCGGCCTCGATGGCTCGGGCCAATGCATCGGCCTCATTGAGCTTGGCGGCGGCTTCCGCCCGGCCGATATTGACGCCTACTTCAATGCACTCGGAATCCCCGTGCCCACGGTCACGGCAGTCAGCGTCGATCACGGCGCGAACACTCCGACGACGGCCAGCGGGCCGGACGGCGAGGTGATGCTCGATATCGAAGTCGCCGCAGGCATCGCACCCAAAGCCAGCATCGCCGTGTATTTCGCCCCGAATACCAGCAGCGGCTTTCTTGACGCCGTAACGACGGCGCTCCACGACACGCAGAACAAGCCCGCGGTGCTGTCGATCAGCTGGGGAGGCGCCGAGGCCACCTGGACGGGGCAGGCGATGCAGCAGTTCGATGCCGCATTTCAAACGGCCGCCGCACTGGGCGTGAGCATTTGCATCGCTGCGGGCGACAGCGGCTCCTCAGACGGCGAGACTGGCAAGCTCGCGCACGTCGATTTCCCGGCCTCGAGTCCGCACGCACTTGCCTGCGGCGGCACCACGCTCGTGGCTGCCGGCAATGCAATAGAGAGCGAAACCGTCTGGAATGACGGTCCCACGAGCGCCACGGGCGGCGGCGTCAGTGACGTCTTCCCTTTGCCCAGTTACCAAAGCGCTGCGCATGTGCCGCCATCGGCCAATCCGGGCGCTCGAGTCGGCCGCGGCATTCCGGATGTGGCCGGCGATGCCGACCCCGACACGGGATATCAGGTACGCGTCGACGGCGAGAACCTGGTTTTCGGCGGCACGAGCGCGGTTGCGCCCTTATGGGCAGGGCTCCTCGCACTGTGCAATCAAAAACTCGGTACGTCGGTCGGATTTCTCAATCCGCTCCTGTACGGATCGCTCTCCGCCAAAGGACTCTGCCGCGACATCACGGCCGGCAACAACGGCGCCTACTCCGCGGCCGTCGGGTGGGACGCGTGCAGCGGATGGGGAAGCCCCGAGGGTGCTGCGATCCTGAAGGCGCTGGAAGCTACTTGATCGGGCGGATGAGGTAGCGCGTCGGATCTGGTATAAGCTCTGCGCAGATTTTTCGGGCGGGATCCCAACCATGCTCGCGCCGAGATCGACTGGTGCAGTGCACGAAGCCAGTCCAATGATTCAAAGCGTTCGCCCCATCATCATCATCGAGGTAGCCCATGACTAGATTACTTGTATTCCTCGCAGCCGCGACTCTGACGAGCGTCAGTTTCGCGCAAGACAGTTCATCCACCACCCTTGCCCAGGGTGGCATGCATTTCAGCGCCAAAGCGATGGATGCCGACAATGACGGCATGATCTCCAAGGACGAGTTCATGAAATACCACGCGGACATGTGGGACCAAATGACGAAAGACTCAAACGGATCGATGTCCGTGAGCGATGCCAGCTCGGCCTTTGCGCGCGGCGGCATGCACGTCAAAGTCAAGTCCATGGACACTGACCATGACGGCACGATCAGCAAGGATGAGTTCATGAGCTATGAGGCGAATCATTGGAGCCTACTGCCGAAGGATGCCAGCGGCCAGATCTCAGTGGCGGACATGGAGAAGGCGATGAAGAAGCATCGCCAGAAGGCTGCGGCCGCAGCCGCCGCGAGCGATACGCCCAAGACCAACTAGGGTTGAATCGGCGCGAATATGCGCCAGGCTTCGGTCGGATGCGTGATGCCGTAGTAGATCGCAGGGATGCCTGGTGTGATCGGCTCCTGCTGCACGCGGCGCGCCGTCACCTCGATGGTGTCGACGGCCGGATCCGATTCGGCGACCGGCTCGACCCCTGACTCATTCAGCACACGAGTGAGCCTGTCGGAGGTGAGTCGCAGTTCAAGTCGGGGGTGAGCCCGTTTTGCGGTAATCGCAACCGGGCCCACGTCCGAGTTTGTCGGAATCTCGCCCCGGGCCGAGGCCGCCGGCGGTTTCGCCGTCGCTTTTGACTTCGGCTGACTTGCGATGCTGTGGTGTTCGGGCGCTACTTGGGCGGCGGGCGCGTCATCTGCGGGCGCGCCCAAGGGCACGACCAGGAGGCCTGCGAATAACGCGGATGCAACCGCTCGCCGCATGATCAGCTCCAGTCTCCGCTCGAATCGGTGCCGAACCTCCAACATTGGATTTCATCTTAGCATGGTGCTGCGATGGCGCGGATGCCTCGCAACTCCGTGAGCCGCGACGCGAGTGGCGCCGGCCGCGCCTACGAGCACTCGGCAGCATGGTGGCGCGAATTCTCGCAGGCCGCGCCGCGCACCGCGCCGGCGCGCCGTCCTCTGCAGTTAGCGGCCGCTTCTGCGTTGCGATCGCAGCTCACCCTGGCGTTGACGGCGGCCGATGGCGCAGTCGGCGCGCACTGCATTCACGAGCTTTGGATGCGGCGCGACCTGGCCGTCAATATTGACACGGCGCTCGAGCAGCTCTGGAGGAGGGCGGCGCAATCCATCCCGGATTGGCTGCCGATGCGCGACATCGAATGGCTGCCGCTTGCGTATGAGATCTGCGCGCAGTTCCACGCGCCCGGCCGCGGCCGCACCAACATTTATCTCGTGCTGCTCGATTACAGCGACAGCCGCGACGAACCCCATGCTGTGTACGTCGGCATGAGCCGCTACAGTGCGCATCAACGCTTCGATCAGCACAAGGCAGGTATCCGCGCGGCCGGCAGCGTCCTGCGGCGCGGCCTTGAAGTTCTCACCGGACCGCCGCAGCACTTGCAGAATATCGCGCGCCGCGACGCGACCCGCATCGAGGTCGAGCTCGCCGAAGCACTGCGCGCCGCAGGGCTTTTCGTGCAGGGCGGCCATTGAAGCGCTGTGCGTAGCGCCGTGCGCCGCTGCGGCTGCGCCGAATATCAATCGTGCACTTTTCCGCGTAGCATGCGCGCGGCGCTAAACTGTGCGCAGCTGTTGGCGGTGGCGTTTTCGATGCCCAGATTCATACATCGAGCGGTGGCGGTACTGACGCTTACGGCGTTGGCTGCCGGCTGCAGCGTGACCTCCCACGACCTCGGCGCCAGCCCGGTGGCGGCAGGCAAAGTTGCGAGCGTGCAGCACATCGAGCGGCTCGAATGGCACCGCAACGTCGATGAGAATGGACACATCCTCGACGATGGCGACGATCAGTTTACCGTACTCAACTCTGCCACGGTGACCAACGATTCGCTCGACATCCTGACCGGAGTCGGCTTCGCGCCGGGCGAGGAGGGCGAGCGGCGGCTGATCCGGATCGGCTTCGGTGACATTGTCGAAATCAAATTGATCACGCACCCGCTGTCAGCGGTGAACATGGTGCTGCCGCTTAATGCCGGCCTCTGGGGCAGCCGCGTGCTGATCACGACCAAGGATGGCTCGCGCGAGCTCTTGAGCGTCGCCAAGGGCGACGCGAACGCGCCGGAATTATTCAGTCCCACGCGCGGAGTGTTTTTACCCCCTGCCAGCGGCTCGCATGTCATCAGGGGCTTATGGTGGCCGGATCGCACCAAGACCAGGGAACTGGCTGCACTCCTGCAGGAGAAAGTAGCCGCCTACCAGGAAAGATGAGCAGGCGCTCGTCGACGCAGGTCGTCGTGGTGGGCGCGGGGGTCGTTGGACTTGCGGTGGCGCGCGCGCTGGCGCGGATTCACGCTGAGGTTCTGATACTTGAAGCGAACCCCGGCTTTGGCATGGAAACATCCGTGCGGGGCAGCGCGGTCATTCATGCCGGACTCTACTATCCGCAGGGCAGCCTCAAGGCGCGCACCTGTGTCCGGGGGCGAGAGCTGCTGTACGCATACGCCGCGCTGCGCAAAGTCGCAGCGCGCAAGACTGGCAAGCTGATCATCGCCTCTTCCCGCGAAGAACTCGGCGTACTCGAGAGGTTGCGTTCACAGGGGCAGGCCAACGGCGTCGAGGATCTCGTGCTGCTCACGCGCAAGGAGGCCGGCGACCTTGAACCGGCGCTCGCGGCGCACGGTGCATTGCTCTCGCCGTCGAGCGGCATCATCGATTGCCGCGCATTGATGCAGGCATTGTTCGAGGATGCCGCAGCGCGCGGGGCGCGCGCGCTGTTCGCAGCGCGGGTCACAGGCGCGCGCGCAACGGGCGCAGGCTTCATGGTGGACATCGCTGGCAGCGAGTCCGCACAGCTGCACTGCAGAGTGCTCATCAACTGCGCGGGGCTCGGGAGCGTTGAGCTCGCGCAGAACATCCTGGGCCTCGAGCGACGCTGGGTGCCGCGCGCTTATCTTTGCAAGGGCTCGTATTTCGCTCTGCCGGGCGAGGTACCGTTCCGGCACCTCATCTATCCGGTCCCGGAGCCGGGCGGGCTGGGCGTTCATCTGACGCTTGACCTCGCAGGTGCGGCGCGTTTTGGCCCGGATTCCCAATGGCTGCAGTCGATCGATTACGCGGTCGATCCGCGGCGGGCCGCACACTTTGAGCGTGCGATTCTGCGCTACTGGCCAGGTTTACCCCGCGGGGCTCTGCGGCCGGCTCATGCCGGCGTGCGCCCGAGGATCGTGGGCCCGCAGGAGCCAGCTGCCGATTTTCGCGTCGATAGCGAGCAGGTGCATGGAGTGCGCGGACTCGTCAATCTTTTTGGGATCGAGTCTCCGGGGTTGACCGCTGCGCTCGCGCTCGCCGAGCACGTGGAGTCGCTCATCAGCACCGGCTGAGCACCGGGCTTGCGCCGACAGTGCGCATCAAAGGTCGCGCGCCGCACGCAGCCAGTCTTACGAGTTCAACGCCCTAGTTGCAGTTGGCGTATTCCTGCTGGCTCAGCTTGCCGTCGTGATTCACGTCACAGCGGACAAAATTCGCGCGCAGCCACTTGTTGTGGCTGACGTCATCCGCTGTCAAATAACCGTGGTTATTGGGATCCAACGTCATAAAGTCCGGATGTTTGGTGTTCGCCTTCTCCACCTGCGTGCTGGTGGGGGCTGTCAAAGCCGGAGAGGGCTGATCCTTGCCGGTCGCATCATCGTGGCCGTGAGTGGGGGTGTCCGGATCAGCGACAGTGTCGGCGGGCTGCATCGGGTCAGGGTCCGTCGCCGCAGCAGGATGGGACGTGACGCCTGGCGCGAGCGGCGCTTCGGCCGCGCGCGGCGCGCTCTGTGCATTGGCGATCGCGCACCCCAGCAAGAGGAGAGCGGGTAGCGCCGATATCGCAACGTATCTGGATTTCATGACGACTCCGCGCTGCCGCGCAAAATTGAGCGGCGCCTGTAACGAATAAACGCCGCCGTGGGGGCGTTGGTTCCGGCATAGCCTGTCGGGACCAGGCCTCCAGGGCGGAGTCAGTACCGGGCTCTAGTGAAAAATGAGGCAAATTAGTAAGTTGCCGGTAAAGCGCTGGCTGCCGCCGACCGGTACGCGCGCGAGCCGCCTCAGCCTAAAGCTTCCCTCGGGATGGGTGACCGGTCGGCTGTCTACAGTGCGCCTGCGCCGCGGTGATCCAGCCGTGAACCCCGGTGACTCGGGATCCGGGGTTGTCGCAGCGATACGGTCTGCGTCACGGCCGCGCGCGGCTTGGTTATATTGGGTGCCGTGTCACTGGCGGAATAAATGCGCATGAAGATAGATTCGCATGCCTACAGGGTCCCAGAAGGGACCAAGGTAAAGCTTCGCAAATGGGCGACTCTTGCGCCGCCCGTATACAAGTCGAACCACCAGTACCGCAAAATCCTCGAGAGCCATGTGGAGCAGCTGAGTTCCCTGCAGGAGGTTCACTATGCTGCCAACCGCTACGCACTGCTGTTGATCTTCCAGGCGATGGACGCCGCCGGCAAAGACGGCGCGATCCGGCACGTGATGTCCGGGATCAATCCTCAAGGCTGCCAGGTTTTCAGCTTCAAGGTTCCAAGCGCGGCGGAGTTGGAACACGATTTTTTATGGCGCACTACCCGCCTACTGCCGCCACGTGGCTATATCGGCATTTTCAATCGCTCCTATTACGAGGAAGTGCTGATCGATCGTGTGCATCCGAAACTTCTGCGCGCGGAGTTCGCGGAATCCACGCGTGACTCGAAAAAGCTCTGGGAGGGCAGGTATCGCTCGATCGTTGATCTGGAGCAGCACTTGCACCGCAATGGCACACGGATCGTCAAATTCTTTCTGCACCTTTCCAAGGAGGAACAGCGCAAACGTTTCCTGGCCCGCATCGATGAGCCGCAGAAGAACTGGAAATTCAGCATGGCTGACATCAGGGAGCGCGAGTTTTGGAAGGACTACATGCGCGCGTACGAAGGCTGTCTGAGTGCTACGAGTTCGGATATCGCGCCGTGGTACATAGTGCCCGCCGATGACAAGCCGAGCGCTCGGCTGATCGTCTCGCAAGTGCTCCTCGACACACTCAACGCGCTTGGCTCCTCGTATCCCGCGGTTGATGCTCGGCAGCGGCGCGAGCTGCGCGCGGTACGCCGGCGCCTCATGAAATGAGAAATCCAGCCAGCTCGAGTTGCCCGCAAGTTAGCATCATGTCGCGCAAGACAAAGAAGTATCCCGAGCCTGGCGGGCACCGCGACCATCCGCGGCTCGTGGGTTGACTTGTGGAGATGAAAGTGACGGATATCAATACCGAGAAAATCGACGCCGCCGTGCTGGCTGAGAAGGGCTACATCAGCGATCCGGTCGGCAAAGCGAAGTCCGTGTTACTCACCGAAGAAGGGCTGCGCGAGTCTGAACGCCTATTTGCGGAATTATTCGGCGGCTAGCTCTGGAACGAGCCATGGGCAATTGCATCCGGCGCCGAGCCGCTGGCTTATGATCTTGGTTCAGGCAGGTCCGGCATAGACGTCGTGAAGCCATGCCTGCGCCGCCCGCACATCGCGCGCTGAATCAAGAAAGCGTCGCCACGACTGCTGCTCATGCCACACCACGACGAGCTCCCACACGCAGAAGCCTGGCTTGTGCGGCGCATCGCGAGGAAAGATTTCGAAGCGCTGCATCGCAGCCCCGTCCTTGTAGTAGACGCTCTCCCAGAGCTCATTGCTATTGCGCCATGTGCAAACAATGAGGAAGTAGAAATCCTGCTCGCAGCGGTGCAGAACTACGAAGCCCAGGCCGTGCGCGTCGATGGGCGCGCTTAGCAGTCGGCTGCGCGCGAGGCGGGTGACTTCCTCGGGCACAGGCTGCCACTCAGGGTGCAGCGAGTACCATTTGAGAGTCGCCCCGGCTGGCTCGATGGCGGCGCTGGGCACGACTAGCTTCGGGCTGTGCCGGTAGCTTGTCGCAATATCTGCGTGCGACTCGACGATGCGCGCGAGTTGGGCTGTGGGCTCGGTCATTAGAGGGTCTCACTGCCTCGGTCAGACACTACAGTGGGTCGCGAAGCGAGACAGGTATTACAAGAGATATAGCGTATAACTAAATGATTGTATTCATGTTAAATATCAAATAAGCAAATATCAGGAGTCCCCTGTGCGCAACCGGTTGGCGAGCACGCCAATGCCGTCGATGGCGATTTCGACGTTGGAGCCGTCCTTGATCGAGCCTACGCCAATTGACGTGCCGCAGGCGATCACATCGCCCGCCAGCAACGACATGTCGTGCGACAGATGACTCACGAGTTCGGCCGGCGAAAAAATCATATCGCGCAGAGGATAATTCTGCCGCTCGACGCCGTCGACCCGGGTGATGACACTAAGCATGGACCAATCAAGATTGGAGGCGATCGCAGGTCCGATGCAACCGAATGTGTCGTGGCCCTTGGCCCGGCACCATTGCGTAAAATTAGGATCTTCGTTGAGTACCGCGCTCGCGGTGACATCGTTTACGCAGGTATAACCAAAGATGTGGGCCGACGCCTCCTGCGGCGATACATCTTTGCAGGCCTTGCCGATGACGACGCCTAACTCGCCCTCGAACCCGATTTTTCCAGCATACGCCGCGGGCCGGCGAATTGCCTCGCCGGGACCGACGGCACAACTTGCCGGCTTGAGCAGAAAAAGCGGATACTTCGGTGCAGGCTTTCCGAGCTTTTCCGCAAGCGCATGGAAATTATTCCAAAGAGCGATGATCTTGCTCGGCGAGCACGGACATAGGAGCGTGACAGCTGCCAGTGGGAGCAGCCTTCCGGTTGCCGCGTTTGCTGCGAACATGTCTCCCGCATGCTCCAGGATCTGATCGCGATCGAGGCCGCCGAAGCCGATGTGCCCGTCGACGGTTTTGAATCTCACCCACAGAGTCATTTTTTGTCTTCTCGCGTGTCAGCACAGGGCCGGTTAGCGTTTCATACAAAAGCCGTGAAGCGCCTTATGTTGGATCGGCATGATTGAAGCCGCTTCGCGTGCACGGCTTGCCTTGACTTCCAAGCATAACCGTTGCATTGCATGGGCGCGCGAAATTTGCCAGCGTGGGATGCGGGGCTGTGCGTGCCCGGGCGGCGGCGCGGGCGGATATAGTTCATGACGGCCGATGCGGACGCTGTCGCGCGGCGGTTCGGGCCGTGGAACCCTGGGATTCGCTCGCCGGTGCCGCAGGAGCTGCGGCAATTCTGCACGATTTTCCTGCCGGCGAATGTTTTCACGACTTTCGCCAAGGCGGCGGAACTGCGCGACATTACCGGCCTGGAATTGAGCGACATCGTGGCGTTTCGGCCGCGGCGCTTGGTGCTGCATGAGCTGCTAATTCGGGTAACGGCCGATTTGTCAGTGCCCGATGGCCGGAAAATTGAAGATCTCGGCGTAAATTTCCGCGGGATGACGCGCGTCATCCTCGCGCGACATATCGAACCGCACATCGAGGCGATCAGCGCGTCCTTTGACGCCGTACGACGAGAGCTTGCGCAGGTGATCGACGCCGAAGTCGCCGTCGTGATGGGGGCGGCTGCGAAGACGCATGTGCCGTTGCCGCCTGCGAAGGCCGGGCCGCTTGCGCTCTTCGCCGCGCGCCGCAAGCCGATTCCGGCATCGGCCACCCCGAGGAGCTGGGATGAACTTCTGCTCGATTGGGGTGCGCGAGCAGAGGCTGCCGAGGATGAGTTGAGATCCGCTGCATACTCGGCGCTGTCGCGCGTGATAGCGGCGATCCTCCAACGCCATGGCGGGCCATGGGGTACCCGGGAGCTGATTGCGTCGCTGGCAACGGACATGGCCAGTAACGAACACGGGAGTGACATGGTGGGAAAGGCCATTGAGCCCCTGCTGCTCCAAGCTGTCAGGACTGAAGGCTATAGCCTGCTGCCGGCCCAAAATTCGCCCGTGATCATGAATACCAAGGGACCGTCCGCCTCGGGAAAAAGCACCCTGCGTCCGCTGCAGAGACAGCTCGCGATCGACATCGGCGTAGACTGGAGCGACTTCGCGCTCATCAGCCCGGACATTTGGCGCAAGCAACTTCTCGACTACGACGCCCTCGGCGCCAACTATAAGTATGCGGGCAGCTTCACCGGCGAGGAGCTGCAAATCATCGACCAGAAGCTTGATCGCTACATGGCTCGCAAGGCCGAGCGCGGCCAGACTTCGCACCTGCTCATAGACCGTTTTCGCTTTGACAGTTTCGCGGCGGATTCGGACGAGGCGGGCAGCAACCTCTTGACGCGGTTTGGACGCATTATCTATCTCTTTTTCATGATCACGCCCCCGGTCCTATTGGTCGAGCGTGCTTGGAGCCGCGGGCTTGATGTCGGCCGCTACAAGGCGGTCGATGACACGCTCGCGCACGGCGTCGAGGCGTACTCAGGCATGCCGCAGCTGTTCTTCACATGGGTGCAGCGCACCGACAAGCGCGTGCACTTCGAATTTCTGGACAACAGCGTGCCGCGCGGCGAGCGGCCGCGAACTGTCGCCTTCGGCGGCAATGACACGATAAATGTTCTCGACGTCGGCTGCATGCTCGACATCGAGCGCTATCGCCGGGTCAACATCAATGCCACTGCGGCGGAGCATCTCTATGCCGATCGGGGCATGCTGACGCCACAGAAAAATCTCGGCTTCCTGAGCCAATGCGTCGAGCGGTTTCGCAACGTAAACTTTGCCGAGCAGGATAGTGGACGTATCTACTTGAGCATCGTTGCCGGCAGGGCCGTTTGGGCAGACCGAGGGCTGCTCGAGCGGGCGAGCCTGAGCGCAGACACCTGCATTGCGCTGCGCGCTATCGCAGCGACGGCGCTCGACCTGTCAAGTGTCGACGCGCGCCCCAGATACCTGCAAGACATTGCAGCGTCCGAACGGATCCCGACGCTTGGACGCTGGAGCCGCAGCGCCGGGGCCGCCGAACTGCCTGCGCATTCCTGACTTACGCTTCCAGCGTCGTTGCCAGCAACTTGGTCAACGCATAGACCGTATCGAGGTGCGGGGTCGGGGTCTGGGTCAAACGGCCCAGCTCTACGACAGCGCCCAGCAGCGCATCGGTCTCCAGTGCGCGCCGCGCCTCAACGTCCTGCAACATTGAGGTCTTGTGGTGGCCGACCTTCTCGGCGCCAGCAATGCGCTTCTCGAGCGGAACGCGAAATGTGATTCCGAGCTTGTTCGCAATGGTCTGCGCTTCGGTCATCATCGCAGCGGCGAGGTTGCGCGTCAGTGGATACTGGCAAATGCCGGCCAATGTGGCACGCGACAGCGCACTGATTGGATTGAAGGTCATGTTGCCCCACAACTTCAACCAGATTTCGGCGCGAATATTATCGAGGATGGGTGCCTTAAAGCCGGCCTTGATGAAGCATTCCGAAATGCGCATCACGCGTGTGCTGCAGCTGCCATTGGGCTCACCGACCGGAAAGCGATCTCCCTCGATGTGTTTGACAACGCCGGGAGCAACCAGCTCCGAAGCGGGATAAACCACGCAGCCGACGACGCGTTCAGCGGGGATGTTCGCGCCGATCACGCCGCTTGGGTCGACGCTGTCGATGCGATGTCCCTGTAAGTCGCCTGCGTATTCGTGGAAGTACCAATACGGAACGCCGTTCTGCATGGGCACCACGACCGTATGCGGGCCGAAGAGCTTGGGCACATCAGCGGCGACATTTGCGACCTGATGCGCTTTCATTGCGAGTATCACCAGATCCTGCGGCCCCGCTGCGGCATAGTCCGAGGTGGCAATAACATTTTTCGCCACCAGCTCGGCGGCATCATTCATGACGAGCTTCATGCCGTGGGCTCGAATGGCCTCGAGATTCGAACCGCGTACGAGAAAGGTGACCTGTTCGCCCGCGAGCGCCAGCTTCACACCCACGTAGCCGCCGATGGCGCCCGCGCCGATTACCGTGATCTTCATCGAACCTCTTGAATAACGAGACCGAAGCTCGCGCACCGCGCAACTGCCAGCTCGCAGTGTAATCTACGCGCCAAGAATCCGGAATTGCTCGCCGCAATGGAAACGATCGGCGACGGTAGGTGCGCTAGAAGAAGCCCGTAAGAAGCACCCGGCCATCCCGGCGCAGTGCCGGTGCTGGTATCACGCACAACCCCAGGGCGCCATCCTGGATCCGGCTCTTGATCGCGCGCGAGTCAACTATGCGGCTCTCGGCATTGTCGAGGGCAACCCGAACGTTCCCTCGACCACTTCGACGAAGCTTCTTTCTTCGCGCAGGATGAGATGCTTAGTCTGCGCGGCAGTAAAGTTCTCGCGTGCATCCGGATCGGCTTTTAATCGGCAGCGGTACATTTCATACGAGGCCAGGCAGTCAAAAGCGATCAGACCCCAGGCGATGTCGTTGGTGCCCTCGTGCGGTAGGAAATATCCGACCAGATGGCCGCCGCAGCGCGGGATGATCCGGCCCCAGTTCTCGGCGTAGGTCCTGAAGTCGTCACGCTGGAAGGGGTCTATCTGATAGCGGATCACACACATTATCGTCATGGCAGGTTCCTCCTGGGCAGCGGCGCGGCGCAGCGCCGCTGGGCGGGGTGCTGCAAACACCGACTGGATTCGTGACGGCAACTGTGCCAATAATTAAGCATGCATAATTCGTTCAGCGTAGAAGTATGGATGTAGAGCAGCGTCCCGACCTCGCGGTATCCAAAATCGCAGCCGCCATCGGTGAGCCGGCGAGGGCGAGGATGCTGTATTGCCTGCTCGACGGTCACGCACGGACAAGCACCGAACTTGGAATCGTTGCCGAAGTGAGCGCGTCGACTGCAAGCGCACATCTGGCGCGGCTGAAGGAGGAGCGCCTGGTTACCGTACTCGCCCAAGGCAAGCACCGCTATTACCGCTTGGACGGCGAAATCGTATCCTCGGCGCTTGAGGCCCTGATGGTCGTTGCTGGCCGCTCTGTAGGCACATTCGTGCCGACCACCCCGAGCCGATTGCGCAATGCACGCGCTTGTTACGACCACATGGCGGGTAGTCTAGGGGTTTCGCTGCACGACCGGTTCAGTGAGTTAAAGTGGCTCGTGATCCACTCCGACGGCACTGACTACGACTTGAGTCCAGCCGGAGCCAAGGCGCTCGCAGCGCTCGGTATCGATGCGGCGGCGGTGAGGGCGCTGCGGCGACGCTTCGCCTATGCGTGCATCGATTGGAGTGAGCGACGGCCGCATATCGGCGGGGCACTTGGAGCGGCGTTATTGACTTGCGCATTGCGGCGCCGTTGGTTGATCAAGGATCTCGACAGCCGTATCTTGCGAGTTACGCGCGCCGGTCAGCGCGAATTCCACAGTCGATTTGGGATTCACGCTTGAGCGCCGTCGCCGACGCGCACCAGAACCTCCTGATCGTGAGTCCGAGAGGAAATGGTATGGACGACTCGCAGCTAAAAGGGAGAGTCGGTGGCCCATTCTGTGGGAGTGGATTGCATTTCGTTGGTCCGCCCTACCGCCGCGCCAAGCCGTGCGACCGGGCCCGCAAACTTTGGTAGGATCTACCTCATGAAATACTCCAATACCTTCACCCGAGTTGCCAGGCCCTGCGCACTGATCGCAGGTGTCGTGTTCGCCTCCAGCGTCAGTGCGGAGGAATACAACAAGTCATACGCAATCGAGGGACGCCCCAACGTCCACGTGGATGTTGATGACGGCAGCGTGCGGGTAATCACCTCGGACACGTCCCAAGTCGAATTTCGCGTGACCTACGTGGGGTTCGCGATAGGGGTTGGCGGGGATCTGCACGTCGACTCGCAGCAGTCCGGCAACCAGGTGACACTCACGGCGCACACGAACTCGCACATCACAGTCGGCTTGAGCACGCGGAGGCTCAGCACCGAGGTGCACATGCCGAAGAATGCTGATCTGCAGATAGACAGTTCCGACGGCTCGATCGATGTCAGCTCCGTCAACGGCAACATCAAGGTTCATACCAATGACGGAGCCGTCAAGGCGGCGCAACTCGCAGGCAAGATCGACCTGACGACCAACGATGGAAGTGTCACCGTGGATGGTCTGAAGGGGGAGATTCGGCTGCGTAGTGGTGACGGCGCTATTTCTGGGGGCAGCCTGGATGGGAAATGCGAGGCTTCAACCAAGGATGGCCAGATCCATCTGGCGGGCCGATTCGACGCCCTCAGTATCAGGTCGAGCGATGGTGCCGTGTCGGCGAGTGCGGCATCAGGCTCGCGGATGTCCACCGACTGGGAAATCCAGACTAGTGATGGCTCGGTTGAAGTGGCATTGCCGACGGACTTACGCGCCAACCTTGATGCCAGCACCGGCGATGGACAGATCTCCATAGGACTGCCGGTCATGGTTCAGGGTGATCTCTCCAAAACCAACGTACATGGCACTCTCAATGGGGGCGGGCCTGTGCTGCGGATTCATACCGGCGATGGGTCGATCCACGTGCGAGCAATCTGACTTCATCGCATTCGCACACCGCTCGAGGAAGCATGGCGGTCCCACGCTGATCGGTGATCGGTGAACGGAGACTGAAGTACCGGGAGTGGGCGCGCGCCGGTCGGCGTCAACGGGCGCTGACCGGCCGGCCAATAGCTGATGTTCAGCACCTCAATCTGAGCGTTCTGAAGCAATCATTTACGGCAAGGCTGGCGGGCGCGGCCTTGGGCCTTAAGGCAAAAGTCCCACTCTCAGTGAATCCTTTTTTGCTACCGCGATGGGTCACTCCACCGTGATCGTCACGGCCCTCGACGCAATGCCATTCGCGATGACCTCGAGGGCGCTGGGTCCCGTTTCGATGGTTCCCGGGACGGTAAAGGTCGTGGAGCCGGAGGTGCCGGGCGCGATCGACATGGTGCTGTGATTGGCGGTGCGGGCGTAGAACACGTGTCCGGTCGCTTTATTCTTTATTCGAACGATCGGGTAATTCGTCGCCCCCTGTACGTCATCACCATAATCGGCGCCCTGCGACAGCCCGTTGAACTGCGTGCCGCTGATCTTATAGTAACCTCCGGGATTAACGGACGTCGGGTAGCTGGTGATCGTCGGGGCCCAACCGGAATGGGGAGAGCCGGTCGGTGTATACACCTCTGCTTTCCTGCTGAAATCGGTGGACAAGATCTGACCGTTTGGCAACACCAGGAAGTTGTAGTAGTAGGCGCCGGAACTTGTAGAGTAGAACATCGTGTCAGCCACCTGATGGATGACATCATTTTTGGTGTACTCGAAGAAATGGGTCGGCGCGCCACCGTACCCCGCGCTCGCGGCGAACAGAATATTGCCATTCGGCAGCAATGCCGCTGGAGCATCGGCCAGATCGCAATTTCTCGTCCCCGCCGTGCCGCACACGGCAGGCACGTTTGGCCCCGCGCTCCAAGTGCCCGCACCGGTATCGTAAATCGCCGTGGGATCCGCCTTGGATCCGGTCTCCTTACCACACCCCGTGTTGCCGCCGAACGCGACCAGCGATCCATCGGGGCGCATCACGGCGGGTCCAATCTCAAAGGTGCCGCATTCATAGGAATCGACCAACGAAACCGGCGTGTTGCCGGCACTTACCCAGAGGCCCGACTTGGGCTCGTATTGCTCCGCGTTGGTGGGATTCCCGCTGGAGGTGAAGGTGTTGAAATCGAAGTCTGTCCAGATGTCGATTGTTAGGACCTTGCCGTCAGGCAACAAATTATAGCCTTGCTCATCCTGGTAGAAATTTCCAAGCCTCGGCGCTCCGGTGTTGTTCCAGGTCAAGCTCGCCGCATCGAGCAGCGCATCTCCGTCGGGGAGCAGACAACAAGCAGCCTGCATAAACGTGCCGTCGGCCAGAACGACACTCTCAGAGTCGCCGATCACTCCGGTTCCGTTGGTAAAGTAACTCCAGCCCGGCGGTGGCGCTACGGCGGTCCACGCATCGGCGACCGGATCGTAGATAGCGCCCATGTTGGTCCAAACGGGCGTGTTGCCACCGTTGTATTCGCCGCCCATGATAATGACGCGGCCGTCGGGCAGTACCGCGGAGGAGTGATACAGAGGTGCGTACTGCGTACCGTCGATCACTGGCAAAGAGGCGATCTTCGACCAGGTTCCGTTGGCATAGCTACCGTTGATGTCGGGGGTCAGCTTGAACCATTGAGGTGCGTCGACAGCCGAGGCGATTACGGTGCCGTCGGTCAGCAGCAGCGGGTTGGCAAGAGCCGCGGGCGCGGTCGTCACCGTAGTCCAAGTTCCGCCGAACGTCGGCGGCACGGCCTGGGCCGCCGCCTCCGACTGCGCCGTGGGACCCTGCGGCAGTTCCGATAGGAACTGGCTCCACGCCTCCGGATTGTTCATAAAGTACTGCGCCCGGGGAAACGACAGCGGTGGCGGGATCGTAGCTTCCGATTGCGCGCGGCTTTCGGGTGCCGCGATGAGCACCGCGGCTATTGCCGCCACGCAGAGTCCAATGATCGATGGTGAATTCGAAGTAGTAGTCATCGCCAATCCCTCATTTGTACGTTTATTTTTTTGTGTCCTTGACATAGCCCTATCGAAAGCGGCCTGCTGCGTACCGTAGAGCATCGGTGGTTTTGAGCAGACCGCGCACCCATGTTTATTAGAGTTGAATGAGAAGATACGCTTTGGTGTGCAAAGCCGTCAATAAAGAATGGGCCTGCGGCTGAAATACCCGAAGGATTGCATCCGACGAGGGTGTGCGGACTGCACTTAGGCGCGTAGGCTGCGTCGCTGGCCTAGCTTCGCGCGCGCCTCATGCGGCTCGCGAAGTCGGCGTTTTGTTTGGGTGAAGTCATAGACGAATCATAAGTTGAAGTGCGCGCAGCCGCCGCGTTGACGACAAGCCGAAGTTGCCCCTTCAGATTTTGAACCTTCCCGCCGCGAGTATTCGAACTGTTTGCAAGATCGTCCCGAGCAATTCGAGATCGGAAAACCCATCGAAATCAATTCTTTATGTCGATTTAAGCCGCGAACTGAAATTCCGGTACTACGACGCAGAACACGGGACGCGCGAGGCTTTGACCGGCCTGTCAATCCCAGATACCAGCGAAGAAATTCGGGCTCGTGAATTAGAAGTTGTCCCGACTTCGATTCATACACAACAGACGAAAGATCGCTTCTCGCGCGACTTCGCAGTGCCATTGAACCCCAGGGTAGGCTAATAAATTGGGATGTCGCTCAACGAGCGCTTCCTTAGAAAACAGCTCAAATGACCGACCTCGCACATTGGCGCGCAGGATGTGACCGCTGATGCTGGATTATTCTGCGTCACCTGCGATAGACATCCTTTCGATGTCCTACCTTAAATATCGTGACTTCTCGGCGAGAGTCAACGATGAGGTAAACGATTCGATAGTGGCCTAGACGAATCCGGTATCGGTCGTCGTAGCCAGCGAGCTTCTCGGAGTTGTGGGGCTGGGGGTTCGACGCAAGCCCTGCGATCTTTTCGACGATTCGGCGACGATCTTCCTTCGAGCCGACGGCTTCGATTTCCTTGGCTGCCGAGCCCTTTAGGAGAAGCCTATATCCGGCCACGCCGCTTCAGACCGGCCACGAAGGTCTCGAAGGAGATACTCTTGTCGTTCTGACGTTCCATGAAAGACTCAAGGTCGGTCGCATCCTCAGCCAGAGCGATCCGAACGGCGTCGTTGACCATGTCGGAGATGGAACGATCAGCCGCGGCGGCGCGAAGGCGTAGAGCCTTGTGTATGTCGGACGAGAAGTAGACGGTGGCGCGCTTCGGGCTATCCATTAGAGCATTATGGAGCTGAGACGTTATAACGTCAAGACGTCGCAATCGATGCCGACAACCTGACGAAACGATCTAGCATCCGCACCACAAATTCCGGGGGAACTTGGAAACGAGCAGAGCAACGGCTTCGAAAGTGTAGGTCCGAGCAGCCACTCCTAGCCACTCCTGGCCACACTTTGGCCGAGTCGGTAAGCTCTTGATTCCTTAGTTGTCAGGTATCACGCAGCTTGCGGCCACGTGCGCGCAGGAGTGTCGTGCGGAGTTAGTCACTGCACTGAATTTGCACGGAATGACCAACGGGCTTTCGCATTTTTTTGGGATTTGGTCGGGGCCTGCCTCGATGCTGATGATAATTTTTATGGCGCCTATGCGTCCTTCGACTCCTCGGCAATTCGGCCCCCGGGAGCTATTGTGGCGATCACTGTGCCCACGGGGTGAGAGGTTATCTCCAAGGCCGCTAGACGCAAAGCGCAGCGAGGAGTACCTGAAGACGAAGGCTAGTTGGAAGAACTGAGTGAATTCTACCCAGCCACGCGCTCTCAGAGAGCGAACTCCTGGACTTGACCCGCTTTAGTGGACACCTCAACGTTAGACTTGGAGGTGTATTTCATGGCGGTCAAGACGGTTCGATACGCGCCGGAGTTTAAGCGGCAGATGGTGGATTTGGTGCGCTCGGGACGC
>Ga0302324_100002630_pt1 | contig 41167 bp, 42 predicted proteins | sample Palsa_T0_1_FD_201949 | JGI IMG/M metagenome (GOLD analysis project Ga0302324, IMG submission 201949) | Peat permafrost microbial communities from Stordalen Mire near Abisko, Sweden - Palsa_T0_1 | ecosystem: Environmental > Terrestrial > Soil > Palsa > Peat permafrost | place: Sweden: Abisko...
TCATCTCAGGCGCGCTTGCCTGCCCGCAGTGTGAGCGGACGTTCTTCCTGCCGCGGGCGGGACGATCGATGGACGACGAGCGCATCCAGCTCGAGCCGGTGCCGCTGCTATGCGAACAGGGACGAGTGAAGGTGGCGCTCGCACTGTGAGCGCAAACGGCTCGGTCGCCGGCGAAGCGGCGGGCCGGCAGCGGCTCGCAGATGCCGTGCAGGTTCGCCGGCGCGCCGAGTTCGTCTCCGGGCTGCGCAGCCGCACCCGGGCCGAGGTCGGCCAGGCCACCGCCGGCGAGGCCGATGTCGAGCGCGATACGGAGGTCTGCGATCTCTGCGGCATCGGCATCGGTCCCGATCACCGCCACCTGTTGCAGCTCGCCGAACGGCGGATCGTCTGCTCCTGTGAGGCCTGCTGGGCGATGCGCTCTGGCGAGGGCGACTACCGCCCGACCGGAAATCGCACGCTCTGGCTCGCCGGACTCGAGCTACCCGACGATCTCTGGGCGACGTTCCAGATCCCGATCGGACTCGCGTTCTTCATGCATTCGACGATCACCGGCTGCGTCGTCGCGATGTACCCGAGTCCCGGCGGCGCGACCGAGAGCGAGTTGCATTTCGATTCATGGAGCCGGATGTGCGAGCTCAACCCGGTGCTGCGCGGGCTCGAGACCGACATCGAAGGCCTCGTCGTGAACCGCCTGTCCGACCCGCCGGCCTACGCGATCGCACCGATAGACCGCTGTTACGCGCTGACCGGCGCGATCAAGGCGAACTGGGAGGGCATCTCCGGCGGACCCGGGGTCGAGCAGGCGGTTACGCAGTTCTTCACCGAGCTCCGCAGCAAGGCGGTGGCGGCGTGAGCGTCGAGCCGATCGCTGAGGCGCCACTCCCCGGAGCGGATTCGCCGCCCGACCTCGAGTTCACAGTGGTCGGAGCGCGCCCGGTGCGCTACGCGGCGGCTCCGATGCTGGCACTCGACCTCCAGATCACGGAGCCGAACGGTCTTCCCGTTTACATGCTCGCGCTGACGATCAACCTGATGATCGAGCCGGCCCGGCGCAGCTACGACGAGCAGACTCGCGAGCGGTTGATCGAGCTGTTCGGCACGCCGGACCGCTGGGCTGTGACGACGCGCAGCCTCGTCTGGTCGGCACTCGACGTCGTCGTGCCGGCGTTCACCGGTTCGACGACCGTGATGGTGCCGATCGCCTGCCACTACGATCTCGAGCTCGCGGCCGCCAAGTACCTCCATTCGCTGCCCGACGGCGAGGCACCGCTGGCGCTTCACTTCAACGGCATGGTCTATTACCCGGGCGACGACGGCGGCCTTCAGATGGTGCTGATCCCGTGGACGAAGTCGATCGACTTCCGGATGCCGGTCGCCGTCTGGCGCGAGACCGTCGAGCACTACTACCCGAACACGGGCTGGGTTGCGCTGCGCTCGCAGACGCTCGAGGCGCTGCAGCGAGCAAAGCTCCAGCGCGGGCTGCCGACGCTCGACGCCGCGATCAGCGAACTGCTCAACGAGGTGAATGATGCGTGACCGCGATCCGGCACTCGAGCGGCTGATCGACTCGCTGCTCTACGAGGGTTACGCGCTGTACCCGTACACGCCGGGAGCGACCAAGAACGCGACGCCAACCCCGTTCGGCATCGTTTATCCGCCGGCTTACGCAGCCGAGCTGACGAGCACCTTCGACCATCTCGAGCTGCGCTGCGTGCTGGACGCTCCGGCGGACGCGGTGCTGCGAGCCGAAGTGCGCTTCCTCGAGCCAGGCGGCGAGCGCCACCAAGCGCAGGCGCAGCGCGTAGCGCTGTCGGGCACGATGGTCGGCGCGCTTTGCGCCGCGCCGGCGACCAAGGAGGCACGGATCGGTTCGCCCGCCCTCGAGGTCGCGCTGAGCCTGGGCGCGGAAGCGCTCAGCGACGGAGGCGGCTACGAGATCGTGTTCCGAGTCGCTAATCGCACGGTCGTCCGCAGCGGCCTGGACCGTGCCGGCGCCCTCGGCCGCTCGCTGCTGTCCACGCACCCGATCGTCGAGGTCATCGGCGGGCGCTTCGTCTCGCCACTGGAGCGACCGTGCGCGAGCCGCAACACCTTTCCACTGCTGGCGACGGCGGCCGACGACGCGGTGATCGGAGCGACGATCGTACTGCCGGATCATCCGCAGATCGCACCCGAGAGCCGGGGCGCGCTGTTCGACTCGACGGAGATCGAGGAAGCCCTACTGCTGCACGTGCACGCACTGAGCGAGGGCGAGCGTGCCGAGATCGAACAGCAGGACGAAACGGTCCGCGCGATGGTCGCGCGAGCCGCCGCGAGCACGCCGCAGGACATCATCGCGCTGCACGGCCGGGTGACATTGCGCGATCCGCAGACGAACGAACCGCCCGTCGAGCCACCGGGCCTGAGCGATCCGCGAGCCGGCGAGGAGCTCGCGGAGGTCGGCGGCGTCGCGTTCAGGCGCGGGCACAAGGTGCGGATCAGGGCCGCCGCCGACGCCGACCTCGAGGCTCGCATGCTCGAGGGACGTGCCGCGACGATCGAGCGGATCTTCACTGACTACGACGGGAAGACCCATCTCGGCTTGACGATCGACGACGACCCGGGACAGGAGCTGATGCGCGACAGCGGTCGCTACCTGTTCTTCTTTCCCACAGAGGTGGAGGTGATCGACCCGTGAGCAAAGATCGCGTTCGGCGGATCCTCGTTGCCGGCGTCGGCAACGCTTGGCTGCGCGACGACGGCTTTGGCGGCGAGGTCGCGCGGCGACTCGAGCAGCGGACCCTGCCGGAGGGCGTTGCAATCATGGATGCCGGGACCGGGGGCCTCGATCTCGCGTACGAGGTGATGCGGGGGTACGACGCTCTCGTGCTGCTCGACGTGAGCAGGCAGGGCGGCGAGCCGGGAACGCTCTACGTGATGGAGGCCGACGAGGAGTCGATCGAGGGCAAGATCGACGACGGCGCGGTGATCAACCCGCACGGGATGGACCCACAGGAGATGCTCCGCTTCGTCAAGTCGGTTGGCGCCTGGCCCGGCAAGGTCCTCGTCTTGGCGTGTGAGCCGGGCGACGTCGAGGAGCCCGGGTGGGGGCTCTCCGAGCAGGTTGAGGATGCAGTCGAGCGCGCCGTCGAGCTCGTCGTCGAGACGGTCGCTGAGCTGCGTACTGACGCCGCCTACGAGGCCGTGGAGTAGTAGGTGCACGAGCTCTCACTGAGCAGTGCGATCCTCAACACCGCCCTCAAGCACGCCGACGGGCGCCGTGTCAGCGTCGTCAGCCTGCGCGTCGGGCAGCTGCGGCAGGTCGTCCCGGAGACGCTTGAGTTCTACTTCGAGATCGTCGCCCGCGAGACGCTATGCGAGGGCGCCCGGCTGGAGCAGGAGATCCTCGAGGCGCGCCTGCGCTGCGAGCCGTGCGACGCGGAGTGGACAATCGAGATTCCAGCGTTCCGCTGCCCGAATTGCGGCGGCGGTGATGTCGTCGTCGCGACCGGCAACGAGTTTGTCGTCGAGTCCATCGAGGTCGAGGAGGCCGCATGCATCGCACCAGGGTAAGAGTGGTCGAGGAGGCTCTCGACGCCAACAACACGATCGCCGCAGCCAATCGCGCCGACTTCGATCGCGCCGGCGTCACGGTCGTCAACTTCATGAGTGCGCCGGGAGCCGGCAAGACGACGCTGCTTGAACGCGTGCTCGGCGACATGCCCGGCGTTCGCGTCGCGGTGCTCGAGGGCGACGTGCAGGGCTCGCTCGACGCGGAGCGGCTCGCGAGCCTGCACGTACCGGTGACCCAGATCAACACCGACCCCTGCTTCGGCGGCGAGTGTCATCTCGACGCGAACATGGTCCGATCCGCCCTCCCGGATGTGCCCCTGGACGAGATCGACCTGCTGGTCGTCGAGAACGTCGGCAACCTCGTCTGCCCCGCCGAGTTCAGGATCGGGGAAGACGCCCGCGTGATGGTCTGCTCGGTCACCGAGGGAGAGGACAAGCCGCTCAAGTACCCGCTGATGTTCCGCGCCTGCGAGCTCGTGGTGATCAACAAGGTCGATCTCCTCCCCCACCTCGAGTTCGACCTCGAGCGGCTGCTCTACAACATCGACCAGGTCAACCCGGACGCCGAGCGAATCACGGTCAGCGCACGGACCGGTGAGGGCATCGAGGCCTGGCGCGACTGGCTGACGGCGATCGCGACGCGCCGGGCGGCGCTGGCGTGAGCCAGACGGCGCTCGTCGCTGGTCCCGGCGAGCGCCTCGACGCGCTGCTCAGCGAGCGCACCGCAGCAAACGAGCGATTCTTCGCACTCGAGGCGGAACGGCTCGCGCGGCTGTGTCATCTGATGGCCGAACGCTTCGCGCGCGGCGGACGCCTCGTGGCGTTCGGGCGCTCGCCGGCGGCGCGCTCCGACGCGCGCCACGTGGCCGTCGAGTTCGTTCACCCGGTCATCGTCGGCAAGCGCGCGCTGCCTGCGGTCGGCATCGCCGGCGAGGGTGGAGATCTCCCTGCACAGGTCGCGCTGCTTGCGCGAGGCGAGGACATCGCGATCGCTTTCGGGGCCGACGAGGACGACAGCGAGGCGGCTCGCGCGATCGTCCTGGCACGGGCCCGCGGCTGCCTGACGATCGCCTTCGCTGCGTGTGGCGCGGAGCACGAGTTCATCGCGCCGAGCGAGGACGGCTACGTCCGGCAGGAGCTCGTCGAGACGCTCTACCACGTGCTCTGGGAGCTCGTCCACGTGTTCTTCGATCACCGCGGGCTGCTCGACGGGCGCGACGCCAGAGCGACCCACGATGCAGGCGCGTCGAGCTTCCTCTACCCGTTCCTCGCCGAGGGCGAAGACCGGTTGGAGCCGGTCGTCGAGGACGTGCGGCGCTCGGCGCTGGCGAAGGCCGAGGAGATCGGCGAGCTGCGCACGCAGACGCTGACGGAGAATCGTGAAACGCTGATCCTTGCCGCTCGAGCGCTCCGCGCGCGCCTCGCGTGCGGTGGCAAGCTGCTCGCGCTCGGCAACGGCGGCTCTGCGACCGACGCGATGGACGCTGTCGCCGACTTCCGCTCAGCGGACTGCGGACGCCAAGCTTGGCCGGCGCTCGACCTCACCGAGGACAGCGCAATCATCACGGCGATCGCCAACGACATCGGCACGGACGCGATCTTCTCGCGCCAGGTGATCGCCCACGGTCTCGCCAGTGACGCCCTGCTCACGCTGTCGACTTCGGGCAACTCGCACAACGTGATCGAGGCACTCGCCGAGGCTCGCCGTCGCGGCTTGCTGACGATCGCGATGGTCGGCTACGACGGCGGCCAGGTCGCCGGCGAGCAGCTCGCCGATCATGTGGTGGTCACGCGCTCCGAGCACATTCCGCGCATCCAGGAAGCTCAAGCGAGCGCCTACCACGCTCTGCGGGAACTGGTCGGATGAGCGCAAACGCCCCTCCCGCACTGCGACGGCGGATCAGGGCACGGATCGATGGCACGGTGCAGGGCGTCGGCTTCCGCCCCTACGTCTACAGGCTCGCCGGTGAGCTCAACCTGAGCGGCTTCGTGCTCAACGACGCGACTGGGGTACTGCTCGAGGTCGAGGGCAACGCCAACGCAGTCGAAGCTTTCCTCGCGCGGCTTGGGCCGCAGGCGCCGCCACTCGCCTTGGTCGAGCGCGTCCGCGCCGAGGACCGTCGGCCGACCGGCGAAGCCGGGTTTGCGATCCTTGCGAGCCCGTCCGGCGGTGCCGCAGACGCGCCCGTGGCAGCCGACAGCGCCACCTGCGAGGAGTGCCTGGCGGAGCTGTTCGATCCCCGCGATCGCCGTTGTCGCTACCCGTTCATCAACTGCACGAACTGCGGCCCACGGTTCACGATCGTTCGGGGCGTCCCCTACGACCGCCCGCGGACGACGATGGCCGGCTTCACGATGTGTCGGCGCTGCCGTGCCGAGTACGACGATCCGGCGGACCGGCGCTTCCACGCCCAGCCGAACGCGTGCCCTGATTGCGGACCGTCGCTGCGCCTGCTTCGAGGTGGCGGAGTACCCGTCGCGACCGGCGATCCACTTGCCGCCGCCGCAGTTGCGCTGTGGGCGGGACGGATCGTCGCGATCAAGGGGATCGGCGGCTACCACCTCGCCTGCCGAGCCGATGACGAGCGCGCCGTGGCGGAGCTCCGTGCGCGAAAGCACCGCGAGGAAAAGCCGTTCGCGCTGATGAGCGCCGATCTCGCGGCGGCAGCCGAGCTTGTGTCGCTCTGCGCCGAGGAGCGCCGGCTCCTCAGCAGCCCGGAGCGACCGATCGTGCTGGCCGCGCGCCGGCGCACCGCAGCAATCGCCGCGGCGGTGGCTCCGCGAGCGCGCGAGCTCGGCGTGATGCTGCCCTACTCCCCGCTGCATCACCTCCTACTGGCCGATCTCGCGACGACAATCGTGCTGACCAGCGGCAACCGCGCGTCAGAGCCGATCGCCTATGGCGACGAGGACGCGCTCGAGCGGCTCGCGGGCATCGCCGATCTGTTCCTGGTACACGACCGGCCGATCGAGACCCGGACCGATGACTCGGTCCTGCGGGTGCTGCCGGCGCGAGCGGGTGGGCGCCCGGCAATGTTGCGCCGCTCGCGCGGCTACGTCCCATCGAGCCTGCCGCTGCCCGGCGGCACGCCGCGGCCACTGCTCGCCTGTGGCGCCGAGCTGAACAACACGTTCTGCGTGGCGAAGGGCGAGCGCGCGTGGGTCTCCCACCACATCGGCGACCTCGAGAACTACGAGACGCTGAGCTCGTTCAGCGCGGGGATCGAGCACTTCGAGCGCCTGTTTGCGGTCGCTCCAGCCGTGATCGCACACGATCTCCACCCCGAGTACCTCTCGACCAAGTACGCGCTCGAGCGCGACGGCGTCGAACTGGTCGGCGTTCAGCACCACCACGCCCACCTCGCAGCCTGTCTCGCCGAGCACGGTGAGACAGGCCCCGCAGTTGGCGCGATCTTTGACGGCACGGGACTCGGCAGCGACGGCACGCTGTGGGGCGGCGAGATCCTCTACGGCGACAGCGCCGGCGTCGATCGCGCGGGAGCGCTGCTGGCGGTCCCGCTGCCCGGCGGCTCGCAGGCGATTCGCCAGCCGTGGCGGATGGCGTGTGCCTGGTTGTCGGCCGCATTCGATGAGGCCGAGGAAGTTCCGGTCGCGCTGAGCGAGTTCGTCGAGCAGGCGCGCTGGAGCCAGGTGCGCCGACTCGTACAGAGCGGGGTCGCTGCGCCGCTAACGACCAGCGCCGGGCGCCTGTTCGATGCGGTCGCCGCGCTTTGCGGGCTGCGCGCGGAGATCAACTACGAGGGACAGGCGGCGATCGAGCTCGAGGCCGCATGCGACCCGAATGAACTCGGGAGCTATCCGATCGACCTCTACGCGGAGGACGGGCGGCTGGTCATCGATCCGCGCGAAACGATCCGTGCGGTGTGTGCAGATGTAGCTGCCGGGACGGCGGTCGGCGCGATAGCCGCGCGCTTTCACACGGCGCTTGCCAAAACGACCGTCGAAGCGTGCGTCGCCGTCGCATCCTCACACGACACCGAGCGCGTCGTCTTATCCGGCGGGGTGTTCCAGAACAAGCGCCTCACGGAGGCGACCGCCGCGGGCCTCACCGCAGCCGGCCTGCGTGTGCTTATCCCAGAGCGGCTTCCCGCGGGCGACGGCGGCATCGCGTACGGACAGGCCGCGGTCGCGGCCAGGCGGCTGACCGCGTAGCGAGATGGGCAGCGCCGATTCACAGCTCGCATACGTACTGGAACAGCCCGTGTTCGTCGGCGACGCCAACCGGCCGTTTGGCGAGCTCACGCTCGAGAACGTGCGAGACCGCGCCGACGAGCTCCGTGCGGCGATCGGCTGGGGCCCGACGGCACGGGTCGCGCCGGTCGCGCAGGCCTGGCGCGAGCTCTCGATCGAGATGGAGCGCGAGGCCGCGGACACCGTCGCGGCGTTGCCGCCGGACGTCGTCGTGCGTCTGGCGCCGAAGCTGTGGGTCGTGGTGCCGGGGTAGGCCGACAGCAGAGCGTCATCTTTAGCGGCCACAAGCGTGTAGGCAATTCGGGCGTTTTCGCGTGGCGTGACATGAGCTTCACGCACGGAGGGCGCTGCTTCGAAACCAGCCGTGCCCGTGGTTTGAGGGCCCGCGGAGCTGGCGCGGGGAACGCGTCGCGTCGTGGTTCGTATGCTCTGGCTGGTGCGGGTTGCACTCGTCACTTGTTCTGCGTTGCTCGATGGGCGAGACGACGAGGCTGCGGTTGCGTCGCTGCTCGTTGCCGAGCACCGCAGCTGGGATGACCCGGGCGTGGACTGGGCGTCTTATGACCGTGTCGTGATCCGCTCGACGTGGAACTACACGGCGCGAGTCAGCGAGTTCTTGGCGTGGTGTGACGCCGTCGGTCCGCAGCGGCTGCGCAACCGTCCGGATCTCGTGGCTTTCAATGCGGACAAGCGCTACCTACTCGAGCTCGGGGTCGAGACCGTACCCACCGTGGTTATCGGGCCTGGAGAGCCGCTGCCGGGCCTGGACGGTGAGATCGTCGTAAAGCCGAACATCTCCGCGGGAGCGCGCGACACGGGTCGCTTCGGTCCGGCAGTGCATGGCATGGCCCGCACGCTCATCAAACGGATCCAGAACAGCGGTCGCGTCGCGCTAGTGCAGCCATACCTGAGCAGCGTCGATCAGCGTGGCGAGACGGCACTCGTCTTCCTCGGCGGCGAGCTCTCGCACGTCCTGCGCAAACGCGCCGTTCTCGCGCCTGACGAGATCGCACCACGCGCCGATGGCGCACTCGCACCGGCAGCCGCGATGCTCCGCGAAGACCTCGTGACGTTGGGCGCAGCCGAGCCTGGCGAACTTGCACTCGCCCAGCGCGTGATGGGCGCGGTCTCCAAGCGCTTCGACACACCCCTCTACGCGCGCGTCGACCTCGTAACGGATACAGAAGGCCGCCCGCTGCTGCTCGAGCTCGAGGTCATTGAACCAGCCCTCTACCTCGACCAGTCGCCCGGCGCTCCACAGCGCCTAGCCAACGCGATCAAGTCCAGCTGACCGATACGCGCCGACCGCGCATAGCGTGCTCGTATGGGTGAGCGCCGAGAGCGCTTCGGTAGGCTTGACTAGTGCTCGTAGAAATCTGGTCTGACATCGCGTGCCCCTGGTGTTATGTGGGTAAGCGGCGGTTCGAGGCGGCGCTCGCCGAGTTCGAGCATCGCGATGAAGTACAGGTCGTGTGGCGCAGCTTCGAACTCGACCCGGATGCGCCGCCCGAGCGGGTCGGCGACCGCGCCGTGCGCATCGCGGAGAAGTACGGAATGACGGTCGAGCAGGCGCGCTCGATGGAGCAGCGCATGATTGACATGGCCGCGGCGGAGGGCCTCGACTTCCGTTTCGACATCGCTCGGTCCGGTACGACGTTTGACGCCCATCGCGTCGTCCACCTAGCTCAGAAGTACGGCCTGCAGGACGCGATGAAGGAGCGGCTGCTGCGCGCATACTTCACCGAAGGCGAACTCGTCAGCGACCGCGAGACGCTCGTGCGGTTGGCCGCTCAGGTCGGGCTCCGCGAAGACGAGGCGCGCGAGGCACTTGCTGGCGATCGATACGCGCCACAGGTTCGAGACGACGAGCGATCCGCCGAGCAGCTCGGTATTCGCGCCGTTCCTACGTTCGTCATTGATCGCGCGCTCGGTGTGTCCGGCGCTCAGAACCCGCCCGAGCTTTTGGAGCTACTGCGCCAAGGCTGGGAGGCCAGTGCGCGCCAGCCGCTGGTCGCCGTCGGCGAGACCTGCGCCGCCGACGGCTGCTAGCTCGGCCGGCACTCCGCCAACAGGTCGAAGCCGAAGCCGCGCGAGACGCTCCGGGCGGCGGCGCGTTGCGATCAAGCGTCGCCAGACGCTCGGCTTGTAGCTACCGCGTCGTACGGAATCTCGGTCTCGCTCTTGACAGCCACGATAAAAGTGATATCACTTAGATATAACTTTTACGTCGAGGTTCCAAGGAGGAGCCATGAACGTCATATGGGCCGACAAGAACGCCACTGGCCTGCTGAAGCTCGTACCTTGGTTCGAATACAGGCACCCGCGGATCTTCGCCCGTGTACGGGTAGGTGCCGGTGTCTGGCTGCTCATCCTCACCGCCATTCTGTATGGCTACGGCCGCGGCGGCTGGTGGGCAGTCCTGCTGATACCGGCAGGAGCAGCGGACTTCTACCTCGCCCATCTCTTGCATCGCCTGCCAGGAGCAGCCAGTGCAAGTCCAGGCGAGGCTTTGACAGATGCGAAATAGCGGTCCCCGACCGCGCGTAATCAATCTTCAGATGACACTCCAGGAGGAGAAATCATGACCCAGGACATCCAGCAAGACCACCAGCCCGAGGCGACCCCGGTCGGGCACTCAGGGACCCGCGTCGTCATCGAGGAACGCCCCGCCTGGGCGATCAGCGGCTGGCTCGGCGTGGCCGTTATCGCCGCCTGTATCGCCGGCGGCATCCTGCTGGGCCAGAGCTCGACCTCGGCGCTCGCCGTCGCTCCCGCAGTTGTCGGTGCGCTGGTCTTCTCGTCGCTGATCATCGTGCAGCCCGGCCATACCAAGGTCGTGCGGTTCTTCGGCAGCTATGTCGGGACGGTGCGTCGCACCGGTCTGTCGTGGATCCTGCCGCTCGCGGATCGCACGAGCTTGAGCATTCGGGTCCGAAACTTCGAGACCAACCATCTGAAGGTCAATGACGCCGACGGCAACCCAGTCGAGATCGCCGCGATTGTCGTCTGGCAGGTGGCCGACACCTCGCGGGCGTCCTACGCCGTCGATGATTACGTCAACTTCGTTGGCGTCCAGGCCGAGTCGGCGTTGCGTCACGTCGCGACCACCCATCCCTACGATGACCCCGCAGATGAGGACAACTCGTTGCGCGGCAACGTCGACCTTGTCGCCGCGGAGCTCGCCCAGGAGGTCGCCCAGCGGGTCACGATCGCCGGCGTGGAGATTGTCGAGGTACGCATCAGCCACCTCGCCTACTCCCCGGAGATCGCGCAGGCGATGCTGCGCCGACAGCAGGCCAACGCGGTCGTCGCGGCGCGCTCGCGGATCGTCGAAGGCTCCGTGGGAATGGTCGAGATGGCCCTCGCCCGCCTCGAGGAGCACGGCATCGTCGAGCTCGACGAGGAGCGCAAGGCAGCGATGGTCAGCAACCTGCTGGTCGTCCTCTGCGCTGATCAACCGGCCTCCCCGGTAGTCAACGCCGGCACGCTCTATACGTGAGCCGTGAGCGCAAGCAGTTGCTGCTGCGCATCGACCCAACGGTGCACGATGCCCTGACGCGGTGGGCCAACGACGAGTTTCGCAGCCTCAACGCGCAAATCGAGATGCTGCTGCGGCGCGCCCTCGACGATGCCGGGCGGATGCCGCGAAAAGCGGCGCCGATACCCAGGCGCGGCCGACCCCCAACCCGCAGCGGCTGACAGCGCCCTCGCCGTCATACTGCGGCCTCATGTGGGTGCGCAGGCGAAGCCATCCGCGGGCCGGCGGCGCCTCGGCTAGCGCCTCCGGCCCCGGCCGGCCAGGTGCGGTCCAGCCCACCGCTGGCCAACCGGCCCGGAGCATGATCACCTGGCCTGCGCTGGCGATGATGACCGTGGGATCGGTTGGCTACTTGGGATCGGCGCCGGCGACCGCCGAGCTCGGACTCGCCTCCGTCTTCCTCTACGTCCTACCCGCTTTCGTGTTCCTGGTGCCAGTGTCACTGGTCGCTGCAGAACTCGCCTCGGGCTGGCCGAGCGGCGTCTACAACTGGGTCCGCGAAGGCGTCTCGGCGCCGATGGGCCTGCTCGCTGTTTGGTGCCAGTTTGCCCAGACGATCTTCTATTACCCGGCGCTGCTCGCCTTCGTCGGCAGCACGCTCGCCTACGTGATCGATCAGCGCTTGGCGAGCAATGGGGTCTATACCTCTGCGGTCATCATCGTGCTGTTCTGGGGCGGCGTGCTGGTGTCCTCAAGGGGCATTTCGCTGGTGGCCGAGCTTTCCTCGGGCGGGACCGTGATCGGGACGCTGATTCCCGGAGCCGTCCTCGTCGTCCTCGGCGTGATCTACCTGGCACAGGGCCACCATTCGGCGGCGCCGATGGACACTCATCACATCCTGCCGGCGTGGAGCGGGCTGGCCAGCATCGTCCTGGTCGTCAACAGCTTCTTCACCTATGCCGGCGTCGAGGTCAATGCCGTGCACGTCGGCGAGCTGCGCAACCCCGGGCGGGACTATCCGCGGTCGATCTTTGTCGCCATGGCGCTCGTGCTGGCGGTCTTCATCTTCCCGACGCTGGCGATCGCCTGGATCGTTCCCGCGAACCACATCAGCTTTACCGCCGGCGTCATGCAGGCCTTCAAGGGCTTCATGACGCACTTCGGGATCGGCTTCGCCGTACCGCTGATCGCGATCGGCCTGGCGGTCGGGGCCCTGGCCGGCATGATGGCCTGGCTCGATGGGCCGTCCGAGGGCCTCGTGCGGATCGGACGTGAGGAGGGCTATCTGCCTCCGTACTTCCAAAAGGTCAACGACCGCGGTATCGAGGTCCACATCCTCGCGGCACAAGCCGCCGTGATCACGGCCATCGCGCTGCTCTATGCGTTTATCCCGACCGTTTCCAGTGCCTACTGGATCTTCACGGCACTGGCTACGCAGGTGTACCTGATCATGTACGTCCTGATGTTCATTGCCGCGGTGCGTCTGCGTCGCGCGCAGCCAGATCATCCACGCGGATACCGCGCGCCCGCGCTGAGCCTGCTCTGCCTGGTCGGCGGGCTGTCATCGGTGATCGCGTTCGTGATCGGATTCGTCTCCCCGTCACAGCTTGCCCACACCAGTCCGCTGGTCTATGCGCTGCTGATCGCGACTGGGATTCTCGTCCTCGGGGTTCTCCCACCGCTGCTACTGCACCGTTTCCGAAAGCCGGCCTGGAAGGCGACGGGGGCAAAGGAGAGTGCGCTGCCGTAGCCCTAGCGCACACCGCCCCTGCTGCTCCTCCACGGCACGTGATGCGCGCACACTGCGCGTTGGCCTGACCTGCCTCAGAACAGCTCTCGCCAGCTGAACACCGGGTCGTAGCCGAGCACCGAGCGGGCCTCGTCGATGCCGAGCAGACTGTCGTGCTCGCCGAGCGTGTCGGCGAGCGGTACCCCCGGGAAGAACTCCGCCATCAGCTCGCGACTCGCCCGGCGCATCACGGTGTCGCCGGCGGCGATGATGAACGCCCGCGCGCCAACGACGTCAGCGCTCAGAGCGCCGCGTACGCTTTGCGCCGCGTGACTCTCGTCGACGTAGCTCCAGAGGTTCCACTTGCGGATCCCGGGGTCCTCCCAGAACGACGGGAACTGCTCGTAATCGCTGCGAACCATCACGTTGGAGAAGCGCAGGCCGATGAACGGGATCGCGCTCCAGCGAGCGAACTGACGTGCCATCTCTTCACCGAGGACCTTCGAGAGCGCGTAGGAAGACTCTGGGTGAAGGGGATGGCGCTCATCGATTGGCGCGTAGTCAGGCGGCCGGTCAAATGGCGGCCCGAGCGTCGTCTCGCTGGAAGCCCACACCACACGTCGCAACCCCAGTCGCACCGCCGCGGCGAAAACCGTATGAGTGCTCCTGATGTTGTTGGAAAAGATGACGTCGGGTGTGGCGTGCACCGGCGACGGAATCGCGGCGAGGTGCACGACCGCTTCGACGCCCGACATCACCTCTGCGCCGCTGAGCGCCTCGAGCGTCTGGCCGAAATCGGTCAGGTCTGCGGGCAGGAACGGCGCGCTGGAAGCAGACGGCGTAGGGGCAGGCGGCCTGACGTCGACGTTCAGCACGTCGTGACCGTGCTCCAGCAGATCGCTAACCACGACGCGGCCAAGCTTGCCGCTGCCGCCGGTGACAACGATCTTCATCGCGGGCCGACTCTAGCTGATTTGCCGACGACGATGCGGCGACCCGAGGACACCGCAGCCTTGCCGCTAAGCGGTTAGGTGGGCGCTATCGCCGCCGGTGGCGGCAAGCGTGGTTCCACTGACCATGCGAGCGCCGTCAGAGGCGAGGAAGACGACCAGCGGAGCGACGTCCGCAGGATCGATCCACGGCACGCCCAGCGGTGTCTTGGCTTGCAGCAGCTCGATCGCGGTCTGCTCGTCCTTCGAGCTATCCCCGGTCGGCGTGCGGCCGGCTTCGCCGATGGCTTGAGCGTAGCGGTCCTCGTGTCGCGTCAGGGCGGTGTCGATCAGGCCCGGGATGACAGCGTTGACGGTGATGTTGTGGGCTCCGAGCTCGAGCGCGGCCGATTTCACCAGGCCGATGATCCCCCACTTCGATGCCGAGTACGCCGCACCGAACTTGGTGCCGTGCTGGCCTTGAGTGGATGACGTCACGATGATCCGACCGCCGCCACGCTTGACGAGCAGCGGCGCGAAGACGCGCAGCACGTTCGCGGTGCCGTTCAGGTTCACGTCAATTTGGTCAAACCAGTCGGCGTCCTCCATCTCCAGGATCGGCTTGAAGGCTTGGATGCCGGCGTTCGCAAACAGAATGTCGACGCCGCCCCACTCCCGTTCGATTGTGTTCGCGACCCGGCGGATCTCGGCGATCTTGCGCTGGTCCGCTGTCAGGGCGAGCCAGCGCGACCCGGCGGACTCGACCTCTCGCCCTGTTGTGGCCAGGTCCTCGGCGGTCGCCGGCGCGAAGTCGAGGATCGGGCTCACCGCGGCCGCGATGTCGACACCAACGACGTCGGCTCCGTGCCTTGCCAGTGCGATCGCCGCGGCACGACCGATGCCGCGAGCGGCCCCTGTGACGACAGCGATGCGGCCATCCAGCCTTTCGGATGTCGTTTCATTCTCGCTCAGTGCGCCACTTCTCCCTATCCGCGTGCGGTGGAGCGTGAATCCTGGCACACCCGCACCCAGCCCCGCACGGTCGACGCGCCCGGCGTGCCGCCGTGCTCGCGGACGGTTTGTAATGCTTCGCACGAGCGAGTAGTGTGGCGGTTGGACGGTCGCTGACCAAGCCGACCAGCCGTCGTTGCCGCCGCAGCTGGCGTAGCTACGACTTGCCGATTCGATTGACCTCCGCCCGCGTGGATCCCGCCTGGGGTTCGCGACTCGACGAGCGTCGCTCGTAGAGGATGAAGGGCCGACAGGAGGCTGCTCCCGTGTTCAAGGCAGGGTCGCCAACGCCCGCTGCTGCGATCGATCAGGATCCTCCGGCAGCGGACGAACCGCGCGCCGCCGAGGCTGGGCGCGGGGCCAGCGTTCTCCGCGCTATCGGCGTGGGGTCGGGGTTGCTCGCGCGACTCGTGCGGCTCGTGCTCAGCGGTGTCGTGTTGATCATCGCCGCCGGGATTCTGTTGGCGTTACTGCGGGCGAATGTGACCAACACGATCGTCTCCGAGGTCCACGGCTGGGGTCGTTGGCTCGCCAGCCCGTTTAACGACATGTTCAGCTTCAGCACGGTGCGCGTCGCGGTTGCCGTCAACTGGGGCATCGCGGCGGCGGTCTACCTGTTTGCGGGTGGACTGATCGTGCGCCTAATCAATCGTCCTCACCGCTGGCACCCGCTTGACGGGCGCTCGCCCATACGCAATCAGGAGGGTGCATGAGCAATCAGAACATCGACACGGTCAAGGGCCGCGCCAAGGAAGCCGCCGGCGCTCTGACCGGAAACCGACAGCTGAAGAACGAAGGGCGCATTGACCAGGCCAAGGGCTCGGCCAAGACCGCCGTCGACAAGCTCGCCGCTGCTCTTAGAGGCAGCAAGAAGCGCTAGGCAGAAGCGGCCATGCGCGACCCAACACAGCCGGACCCGAGGAGGTGACCATGGTCCTGATCCTCCTCATCGTCATCGCGTTCCTACTGCTAACCGGCACCGGCCTGCGGCGCAGCCGCCGCGGCCGTCGCAGCTAACCCGGGATCCGCGCGCGCGCTCGCGCGGGCTTTTTCTTGCCTTGGCGGACGCTCAGCCTCGGGACGGTCAAGCACGGCCTCGATATGCCGATAACGAGAGCGATGGCTAGCCGGTAAGGAGACGATGATCATTCGCGCGCGATATAGGTCGCTCGGGGGCGAGGACGGGTTCACGCTGATCGAGTTACTCGTGGTGATTCTGATCATCGGGATTCTGGCTGCGATCGCCATTCCGTCGTTCCTGAACCAAAAGAGCAAGGGCTACGACGCCTCAGCCAAAGAGCTGGCGCGGACCGCGGAGACCACCGCGGAGACGATCGCGGTTGACTCCGGCGGCAGCTACCAAAGCGTCAGCCCGTCGCTGCTCAACGCCTACGAGTCAACGATCCAAACGGCGGCCACCGGCAGCAACGCCTGGGTCGTCGCGGCGGCCGGCACGCTGAACTCCTACTACGTCGCCACGACCGCCAACAACACAAACGACATATATGAGATCGAGCGCAGCCCAGCGGGCGTCATCACGCGGTTGTGCGGCCCTCCGGGCTGGCTGATCCAGACCACCTACAGCGCGACCAACCTCACCTACAGCGGCCATACCGGCGGCTGCATCAACGGCAGCTGGTAACAGGCCGGCGAGGCGCGCTCGTCAGCCGGTGGCGAGTCGTTGATAGACCAGGCGCACAGCCATCGAGCCCTCGCCGACGGCCGAGGCGACTCGCTTGATCGAGCCCGAGTGCACATCGCCGACCGCGAACACGCCCGGTTGGCTTGTCTCGAGGAAGTAGGGCGGCTCGTCGCCGTGGGCGGCCAGGTCCTCGTCCTGAATGTCGCGTCCGGTGAGCAGGAAGCAGTCCTCGTCCATCGCGACCTGGCCGCGCAGCCAGTCGGTGTGTGGTGAGGCGCCGATAAAGACGAACAGGGCCTCGGCCTCGAGCTCCTCGCGCTCGCCGGTCCGGGTGTCGCGCACGACGACAGCGCCAAGACCGCTCTCGCCTCTCAGCTCACTGACTTCGAGGTGCGTCAGCACCTCGATTCGCTCACTGGCTTCGATCTCGTCGACGAGGTAGCGCGACATCGACTTGGCGAGGTCGCCGCCGCGAATCATCAGGCGACAGCTGGCGGCGTGCCGGGAGAGGGAGATCGCCGCCTGCCCGGCGGAGTTGCCGCCGCCGACGACCAGCAGCGCAGTACCAGCGCACAGCTGCGCCTCGGCCTGGGTGGCTGCGTAGTAAACGCCGACGCCCTCGTAGAGCTCCAGGTCGGGCACGTCCAGCTTGCGGTACTGGGCGCCCGTGGCGACGATCACGGTACGGCCGTTGAGCGTGTCACCACTCGCCAGCCGGATCGCGTAGTGGCCATCCTCGCGCGCGAAGCCAACCGCCTCGGCCGGCACGACGAGGCGAGCGCCGAACGCCGCCGCCTGCAGCATGGCGCGCTCGGCCAGCTCGCTGCCGGAGATCCCAGTCGGAAAACCGAGGTAGTTGGCGATGTGCGGCGAAGTGCCGGCCTGGCCGCCGAAGGCGACGGCGTCGATGACCTGCGTATCGAATCCCTCCGAGGCGCCATAGACCGCTGCCGCCAGCCCGGCCGGGCCGCCGCCGACGATCACCATGTCGCACATCGCCGGCGGCGCACCGCGCGCGCCCAGGCCGAGCGCCGCCGCGAGCTCGCCGTTGGAGGGATTGCGCAGCACGCCGTCGGCGCCGATCACGACCGGCGTCTCGGTCGGCCCGATGCCGAGCGTCTGCAACAGCGTGTCAGCCTCGGCATCGCTCTCGAGGTCCATCCACTGGTAGGGCACGCGGTTGCGCTGCAGGAACTCGCGCAAACGGCGGCTGTCGCTCGAGTAGCGCGAGCCGACGACCTTGACGCCGGCGTCGGCCTCGATCAGGAACGTGCGGCGCGCCAGGAAGGCGCGCAGGATGATGTTGCTCAGCTCCTCGTCTTCGTGGCTGGCCGCACGCAGGGCCGCCAGAGGCACCTGGATGACCTCGCCCGGATCCCGCACCACGGCCGTCAGATAGGCGCGCGCACCGGTCAGCAAGTTGAGCTCACCGAGGAAGCGATGGGCGCCGTGGACGGCGATCACGCGGTTCTCGCTGCCGTAGCCCTGGACGATCGCCACGGCGCCCGACTCGACGACGAAGAAGTCGTAGCCGGCGTCGCCGTCGCGGAACAGGACCTCGCCGGATTGCACCTCGCGCACCGTTCCCAGCGCGCGCAGCCGGGCCCGTTGCTGCTCGTCCAATCGGGGGAAGGCGCCGTTACGGTTCTCGGGCTCCTCTACACCCAGTCCCAGCGGGTCGCTCATGCCAACAATGCCTCCTCCTGGACGAGCTGGTGAACCGGCAGCATGTCACTGTTCTGCGTCTCGCAGCCCTGAGCGCAGGTTCGCCCGGCATCAGCCGGCAAAGAATCACTTGCGCACGCAAGTAAATTGCTAGTCTTTGGTCATGGAGCTTGGAATCGCCACCTTCGCCGACCTCGCCACGGGCGTCAGCCCGCAGCAGCGCATGCGCGAGTTGATGGAGGAGGTCGAACTAGCCGACCAACTCGGACTCGACGTGTTCGCAATCGGCGAGCACCACCGGCCGGATTTCCTCGTCTCCTCACCGGCCACGGTGCTGGCCGCGGCGGCCGTGCGCACGGAGCAGATCCGGCTCTCCAGCGCCGTCACGGTGCTCAGCTCCGATGATCCCGTGCGCGTCTTCCAGCAGTTCGCCCACGTCGATCTGCTGTCCGGCGGACGGGCTGAGATCATGGCCGGGCGCGGCTCGTTCATCGAGTCCTTCCCGCTGTTTGGCTACGAGCTCGACGACTACGACGAGCTCTACGCCGAGAAGCTCGACCTGCTGCTGAAGATCCGCGCCAGCGAGTACGTCACCTGGTCAGGAGCTCACCGCCCGGCGCTGAACAACGCCGGCGTGTGGCCACGACCGTTGCAGAACCTGCTGCCGATATGGGTCGCCGTCGGCGGCTCGCCGCAGTCGGTGATCCGCGCCGGCACGCTCGGCCTGCCGCTGACGATCGCCATCATCGGCGGCACCTACGCCCATTTCGCACCGCTCGCCGAGCTCTACCGCGAGGCTTTCGCCGCCGCGGCGCACGATCCGGCAGAGCCGAAGCTGGCAATCAACACCCACGCCTTCGTCGCCGACAGCTTGGCCGCGGCTGACAGCGCCTTCGCCGGCGGCTATCTGGCGATGATGAACCGCATCGGGCGCGAGCGTGGCTGGCCGCCCTCGGGCCAGCGCGAGTACGAGCTGCTGCGCTCCGCCCGGGGCCCGCTCGCCGTGGGCTCGCCGAGCCTCGTCGCCGAGAAGATCCTCGCCGAGCACGCCCTGTTCGGCCATCAGCGCTACGTCGCGCAGATGAGCGTCGGCGCCGTGGCGCACCGCGACGTGCTGCGCTCGATGGAGCTGTTCGGCACCGAGGTGGCGCCGGTGATCCGGGCCGAGCTGGCTCGGCCGACGACCAGCGCGGCAGCCGTCGATCCACGCTGAGCGACCGGCCGACGCTTCAGCACTCGTGCGGGCGCCCTCGTCGTGAAGTGCGCGCCGGCGCGTCCCGACCACAACCGCAAAGCCGCGCACAGGTCACAGTCAGAGCGTATGGTCTGAGCATGGCGAGCAGCACGACCGCGGCGCCGGCCGCACACTTGAGCGTGGCCGAGCGCGCGGCGCTGGGCAAGGCGGCACGGTCGGCGGTGCCGCGCTCCAGTCACGCGGCCTTTGAGCCGGAATCGCAGCGCGGCGATCCGATCGCGCTGCTCGAGAGCCAGGATCAGACGCGCGTGCCCGAACTGCTGCCGATCCGCTACGGGCGGATGTCGGCGTCGGCGTTTGCGTTTTACCGCGGCGCGGCGAAGATCATGGCCAGCGACCTGGCGCCGACGCCGCGAACGGGGCTGACCGTGCAGTGCTGCGGCGATGCTCACGTGGCGAACTTCGGTGTCTTCGCCTCACCCGAGCGCGAGCTGGTGTTCGACGTCAACGACTTCGACGAGACGCTCCCGGGGCCGTGGGAGTGGGACCTCAAGCGCCTGGCGGCGAGCATGGTGATCGCGGCGCGCGAGAGCGGCTTCGCGCTCAAGGTGCAGGACCGCATCGCCCTCGCCACCGTCAAGCAGTATCGGACGGCGATGGCGCGCTTTGCGGCGATGAAGAACCTCGACGTCTGGTACGCGCACCTGGACGTTGACGACGCGCTGGCGGAACTCGGCCTGGAGGGAAACGCCAAGACCGTCAAGCAGACCGAGGCATCGCTGTCCAAGGCGCGCACGAGCTCGGGGCTGACCGCCGCCACCAAACTGACCGAGGTCGTCGATGGCGAGCCGCGGATCGTCGCCGAGCCGCCGCTGATCGTGCCGATCTCAGACCTCGCCCAGGGCAGTGAGCGCGTTGACATGATCGACGCCCTGCACGACCACCTGCGCTCCTATCGCGAATCGCTGGAACAGGACCGGCGCGTCCTGCTCGAGCAGTTCCGCGTCGTCGACTTCGCGCGCAAGGTCGTTGGCGTCGGCAGCGTCGGCACGCGCGCCTGGATCGCGCTGCTGCTCGGGCTGGACGGGGGCGACCCGCTATTCCTGCAGCTCAAGGAGGCCGACGCATCGGTGCTCGAGGAGTTCCTCGGCCCGAGCGAGTTCGCCAACCACGCCGAACGCGTCGTCACCGGTCAACAGCTGATGCAGGCGTCCAGCGACATCTTTCTTGGTTGGCTTCGCCTCGAGGCGGTTAGCGACCGGCCGCCAATCGACTTCTACGTGCGCCAGCTGCGCGACTGGAAGGGCGCCGGCGACATCGCCACGATGACGCCGGCGGCAATGGCCGAGTACGGCCGCTGGTGCGGTTGGGCGCTGGCCCGCGCGCACGCGCGCAGCGGCGACCGCATCGCGATCGCCAGCTACCTCGGTTCGGGCGCGGTCTTCGAGCGCGCAATCGTCGAGTTCTCACACGCTTACGCCGAGCAGAACGAGCGCGACTATCAGGCGCTGCTCGCGGCGATCAAATCCGGGCGGATCACCGCTACCAAGGGCGTCTAACCCGGTCGCCGGGCCACGCCGGCCGGCACCGTTCGCTTGACCGTGGCGCGGGGGCCGCAGCCGCTCGGGCGAGTCCTTTGCGACGTCGTCCCGGCCGAGCTGTGAGCATGTGTCGCAATGAGCACCGGCGGCGCAAGAGCGGGCGCGACGGCACGCGATTTCACGCGTGACGAAGCGCTCCTGACCGAGGTCCTACGCGCCGTGGTGCAGGCCAGCGATGGTCCAGCGGCGGTGGCGCTGCTGGACGACGCGGCGGCCCTCGGCCGCGCCGTCCGCGGTGGCGACGCGCTGGCCGCGGACCGTCTCGCGGGCCTGGTGGCGGACCTTGACCTGGCGCAGGCAGAGGTGCTGGTGCGGGCCCTAACGCGCTGGTTTCAGCTCGTCAATCTGGCCGAGGACAACGAGCGTGTGCGCCGCCTGCGCCAGCGCGACGCGCTCGACAGCGGCACACCGCGGCGCGGCTCGATCCGCCAAGCGATCGCCGAGCTCGCCGAGCGCGGGACGAGCGCCGCGGAGCTGCAGGCGCTGCTCGCCGGCGCCGAGCTGCGGCTCGTGATGACGGCGCACCCAACCGAGGCGCGGCGGCGCACGACGATCGACAAGCTCGCGCGCGTGTTCGGCGTGCTGCGCGAGCTCGACGAGCTGCCGCATAGCGACGAGGACGGCGCGCGGCGCCGTCTGCTGGCCACGGTGCAGGAGCTTTGGGGCTCGGACGAGCTGCGCGCGATCTCGCTGACCGTGCTCGATGAGGTCCGCGGCGGGCTGATCCATTTCGCGACAACGCTCGCCGAGACGGTGCCGCGCGTCTACCGCGACCTCGAGCAGGCGCTCGAGGAGTTCTATCCCGACGAGCGCTTTGAGGTGCCACCGCTGCTGACCTTTGGCTCGTGGATCGGCGGCGATCGCGACGGCAACCCGTTCGTGACCCCGGCCACGACCGTGCAGGCGCTCGACCTGATGCGCGAGCAGTGCCTGCGCTTCCTCGAGGGTCGGATCGAGCTTCTGGCCGGCCGGCTGTCGCTTTCCGAGCGCGTCAGCGGCGCGGCGCCGGCGCTCGAGCCGATCCTGACCGCGGGGGCCGAGCAGTTCCCGGCGCTCGCATCGCGCAACCCCGAGGAGCCGTATCGGCGTGCGCTGACGTTCATCCGCGAACGCGTACGCGCCACGCTCGCGCGCGACGCCGGCGGCTATGGCGAGCCCGCAGAGCTGCTCGCCGACCTACGGGTGGTCCGAGGAGCGCTGATCGACGGTGCCGGGGAGTTCACCGCAGCGGGCGATCTCCACGACGTGATCCGCCAGGTGGAGGTGTTTGGCTTTCACTTCGCGCGCCTGGATATCCGCGAGCACGCCCGCGTTCACCGGCGAGCGGTCAATGAGATCTACGCCACGCTCGGCATCCACGAGGACTACGACGCGTTGGCCGAAGACGAGCGGATTGCGCTGCTGTGTCACGACATCGCCGACCATCGGCCGCTGATCCCGACCGACATCGCAGGCTTCTCCGACAGCACCCGCGAGACGATCGAAACCTTCCGGATGCTGCGCGACGCGCTCTCCACAGCCCACCGTGGCGCCGTGCAGAGCTACGTCGTGTCCGGCACCGAGTCGGCGGCCGACCTGCTCGAGGTGCTGCTGATGATGAAAGAGGCGAGCCTGGCAAAGGCCGGCGGCGAGCAAACCTGGCTGCGGATAGTGCCGCTTTTCGAATCGGGCACAGGGCTGGACCAGGCGCCGCAGACGATGGAGCGGCTGCTGCGCCAGCCCGTGTACCGCGCCGCGCTGGCGTCGGTCGGCGATGAACAGGAGGTGATGATCGGCTATTCGGATTCGAACAAGGACGTCGGCTATGTCGCCTCCGGCTGGGCCGCCTACCGCGCCCAGACGCAGCTGGCTGAGGTGATCGCCACTCACGGCGCCAGCTGGGTCTTCTTCCACGGCCGTGGCGGTGCGATCGGCCGCGGTGGCGGGCCGACGAACGGCGCGATCCAGGCGCTCCCGCCCGGCACCGTCAACGGTCGACTGAAGATCACCGAGCAGGGCGAGGTGCTGACGGCGAAGTACGCGGTGGCGGAGATCGCGCACCGCGAGCTCGAGCTTGCGGCAAGCGCGACGCTCACCACGGGCGCGTTGGCGGTGACGGAGCGCGAGCAGATGGAGACGTTCGAGCGCGTGGTCGAGGACATGGCCGAAATCTCGGCCAACCACTACCGCACGCTGGTCCATGAGGACCCAGAGTTCGCGGACTTCTTCGCCGCCGTGACGCCGCTCGAGGAAATCTCGCGGCTGCGGCTCGGCTCACGCCCGGCGCGGCGCGGCACGGACAACGGTATCGACAACCTGCGCGCGATCCCGTGGGTGTTCTCCTGGACGCAGTCGCGGATCGTGCTGCCGGCGTGGCTCGGGCTGGGCGCGGCGCTGGCGGGCGCTCGTGAGCGCCACGGCCTCGAGCTGGTCCGCGAGATGGCCGCCAGTTGGCCGTTCTTCGCGAGCTTGCTGGCCAACGCCGAGATGGCGCTCGCCAAGGCCGACCCGACGATCGCCATCCGCTACACGCAGCTCTGGGACCAGGAAGAGAAGCGCGAGCGGATCTGGGGTCTGCTGGCCACCGAGTTCGAGCAGACAAAGGCCGAGCTGATGCTCGTTCGCGACAGCGAGCGCCTGCTCGATTCAGAGCCGGTCCTGCAGGCCTCGATCGATCGCCGCAACCCGTTCGTCGACCCGCTCTCGTTCGTTCAGATCGAACTGCTATCGCGGCTGCGCCGCGGCGGCAACGGCGACCAGGACGAGCTCGGCCGCGTCAGCTTGCTGACGATAAACGGCATCGCCAGCGGCCTGCGCAACACCGGCTGAGATCAGACTCGCCAATATGCCTGATCTATGATGGCGGCGATTTGTCAACCAGGCAGAGGAGTGCCGGCATGGGCGACATCGACGTCCTCGATCTGCTCTGCGCGGCGGGTGTCCTACCGGTGCTCGCGATCGAGGATCTGGACTCGGTGCGCAAGGTCGGCGCGGCGCTGTGCGCCGGCGGTCTCGCGGTCGCCGAGGTGACCCTGCGCACGAGATCTGCCGCAGCGGCGATCCGCGCGCTCGTCGACGCGGGAGAGATGCTCGTTGGCGCCGGCACCGTGCTCCGCCACGAGCAGGTCGACCTGGCCCACGAGGCCGGGGCGCGGTTCGTCGTCACGCCCGGCTTCAGCGCTGCCGTGGTCGAGCGCTGCCGCGAGCTCGAGATGCCCGTGATCCCGGGCGTCGCCAGCGCGACCGAGATCATCGCGGCGCTCGACCACGGCAGTGAGTTGCTCAAGTTCTTCCCAGCAGAGGCCAGCGGCGGCGTGGCTATGCTGCAGGCCTGGCGCGCTCCTTTCCCCAACGTGCGGTTCGTTCCAACCGGCGGCGTGAGCAGCGCGAACGCCGCGGCCTACCTCGTCCTGCCATCCGTTTCGGCAGTCGGCGGTAGCTGGATGGTCACCCCGGAGCTCGTCAGTAGCGGCGACTTCGGCGCGATCTCGAGACTTGCCGAGCAGGCAGTTCAGCTCGTCGCCGAGGCTCGCCCGTGAGCCCGCTGGCGATCCGCGCGGCCGAGGAGTGTCGCTACGACCTCGTCGCGCTCGGCGAGGTGATGCTGCGGCTGGATCCCGGCGAGGGACGGGTTCGCACCGCCCGCCAGTTCCAGGCCTGGGAGGGCGGCGGCGAGTACAACGTGGCGCGCGGGCTGCGCCGCTGCTTTGGCCTGCGGACCGCGATCGTCACCGCCCTGGCCGACAACGAGATCGGCAGGCTGATCGAGGACCTCATGCTGCAGGGCGGGGTCGACACCTCGCTCGTGCGCTGGGTGCCCTACGACGGCGTCGGCTGGACGGTTCGCAACGGCTTGAACTTCACCGAGCGCGGCTTTGGCGTGCGCGGCGCGCTCGGCGTCTCTGACCGCGGCAACAGCGCAGCCTCGCAGCTAACCGCGGGTCAGATCGACTGGGAGCACCTTTTCGGCACGCTCGGGGTGCGCTGGCTGCACACCGGAGGGATCTTCGCTGCGCTCTCCGACACGACGCCGGCGGTGGTCGAGGAGGCCCTGATGGCCGCGGCGCGTCACGGCACGATCGTCTCCTACGACCTCAACTACCGGCCGAGCCTGTGGAGAGGAATCGGCGGCGTCCAGTACGCCCGCGAGATCAACGGCCGCCTGGCGCAGAACGTCGACGTCATGCTCGGCAACGAGGAGGATTTCACGGCCTGCCTGGGCTTCGAGGTCGAGGGCACGGACACGAATCTGAGTCAGCTCGACACGAGCGCGTTTCGCGCGATGATCGAGCGTGCGTCGGCGCAGTACCCCAACTTTCAAGTCGTCGCGACGACCCTCCGCGCCGTGCGCAGCGCGACCGTCAACGACTGGGGGGCGATCGCCTGGTCCGGCGACGGCGGCTTCGTCGAGGCGACACCGCGCCCCGGCCTCGAGATCCTCGACCGAGTCGGCGGCGGCGACAGCTTCGCATCCGGGCTCATCTACGGGCTGATGGAGCTCGGGGATCTGCAGCTCGCGGCCGAGTACGGTGCAGCCCACGGCGCGCTGGCGATGACCACCCCGGGCGACACCTCGACCGCGACACTCGCCGAGGTGCGGGCGCTGGTCGCCGGCATCGGTGCGCGCGTCCAGCGCTAGCCGCCGATGCGCATCGCGCTCTTCGTCACCTGCATCGGCGACACCGTGCGACCCGAGGTCGGCCGCGCGACGGTCACGGTGCTCGAGCGGCTCGGCCACGAGGTCGTGTTCCCCGCCGACCAGACCTGCTGTGGGCAGATGCACCGCAACAGCGGCTATCCCGTCGAGGCCGAGGCGCTGGCGAGCCGCTTCGTCGAGCTGTTCAGCGACTACGACACCGTGGTCTCGCCGTCGTCGTCGTGCGTCGGCACGATGCGCGAAATGCATCCGGAGCTGGAGGGGCGGTTGTTCGAGCTCTCGGAGTTGCTCGTCGGTCGCCTTGGCGTCACCGATGTCGGCGCGTCGTTCCCGTATCGGGTGGCCTACCACCCGACCTGCCATTCGCTGCGCGTGACGCGGGTCGGCGACGCGCCGCTCGCACTGCTCGGGGCAGTCGACGGTCTCGAGCTCGTCGCGCTGGCGGAGGCGCAGGAATGCTGCGGCTTCGGCGGCACCTTCGCGATCAAGAACGCCGACACCTCGAGCGCGATGGTGAACGACAAGTGCAAGGCGATCATCGCCAGCGGGGCGAGCGTCGTCACGGCACTGGACAGCTCGTGCCTGCTGCAGATCGGCGGCCGTCTGTCGCGCGAGGGCGCCGCCGTGCAGGCGCTGCACCTCGCCGAGATCCTCGCCCACCCTGCCGCCGCATGAGTCCCGCCAGCGGCCTCGGCGAGGGGGTTGACCAAGCTCCCGCAATCGGCGCGGCGATCCGGCCTTTCGCCGCCGCTGCCCATGACGCGCTGGCCGACCAGCAGCTGCGCAGCAACCTGCGCAACGCCACGACAACGATCCGCGAGAAGCGTGCCCGGGTCGTAGCCGAGCTCCCCGATTGGCAGCAGCTGCGGGAGGCCGGGCGCGCGATCAAGGCCGACGTCCTCGCCCATCTCGACGACTACCTGCTGCAGTTCGAGCAGGCGGCGAGCGCGGCCGGAGGGCACGTGCATTGGGCGCAGGGTGCGGCCGAAGCGAACTCGCTCGTGCTCGCCGTCGCCCGCGCCCACTCGGTCACTGAGCTCGTCAAGGTGAAATCGCTGACGACCGACGAGATCGGGCTCAACGCAGCGCTCGCGGCCGGCGGCGTGCAGGCGCTGGAGACCGACCTCGCCGAGCTGATCCTGCAGCTCGACGGCGACTGGTCCTCGCACATCCTGGTGCCGGCGATCCACCGCAACCGCAGCGAGATTCGCGATCTCTTCCGGCGCACGATCGCCGACCGCGATGTCTCCGACGATCCGCGCGAACTCGCCGAGGCCTCGCGCCGCTACCTGCGACGGAAGTTCCTCAATGCGCGGATGGCCGTCAGCGGCGCCAACTTTGCCGTCGCTGAGACCGGCACCGTATGCGTCGTCGAGTCCGAGGGCAACGGTCGCATGTGCACCACGCTGCCGCCGGTGCTGGTCACGATCCTCGGCATCGAGAAGCTGGTCCCGACGTTCGCCGATCTCGAGGTCTTCCTGCAGCTGCTGCCTCGCTCATCTACCGCCGAGCGAATGAACCCCTACACCTCGCTGTGGACCGGGATCACGCCCGGCGACGGGCCACAGGAGTTCCACGTCATCCTGCTCGACGCCGGCCGCACGCGCGTACTTTCCGACGAGGTCGGCCGCGTCGCGCTGCACTGCATTCGCTGCAGCGCCTGCTCAAACGTCTGTCCCGTGTACACGCGAACCGGCGGCCACGCCTACGGCTCCACCAACCCGGGCCCGATCGGAGCGATCCTCACACCGCAGCTCTTGGGGATCGAGCACGCCTCATCGCTGCCCTTCGCCTCGAGCCTGTGCGGCGCCTGCTACGAGGTTTGCCCGGTCAAGATCGACATCCCGAGCGTGCTGGTGCACCTGCGGGCAAAGGCCGTGCAGGCCGACGCCAAAGAGGGTGAGCGGCTGATGATGAGCAGCGCCGCCTGGGTCTTTGGCGGCCGCCGCCGCTTCCGCCTCGCGACCTGGCTTGGCCGGCTCAGCCAGAGACCGTTCGTGCGCGGCACGACGATCAGGCGCCTGCCCGGACCGCTAGCCGGCTGGACGCGGACAAGGGACCTGCCGCGACTCGCGCCGCAGACCTTCCGCGCCTGGTGGCGGCACAGAGAGTGAGCTCTTCACGCGAGCTGATCCTGGCGCGCGTCCGCGAGGCGCTTGCCGGCGGCTCGCCGGCCGCGGCGCCCGCGCGCGACTACCGCCAGCGCGGCACCCTCGCACGGCCGGCACGAATCGACCTGCTCTGCGAGCGCCTGGGTGATTACCGCGCAGCTGTTCGTCGCGTCGGTACGGCCGGCCTCGCCCGGGCGATCGCCCAGGAATTCGCCGCGCGCGACGCCGTACGCGTCTGCCTGCCGGCGGGGATCCCGACGGCCTGGCGTCCCGACGGCCTCGAGCTGGTCGAGGACAGCGAGCTCAGCAACGCCGCGTTGGACGCCTGCGACGGTGTCCTGACGGGCTGCACGCTCGCGATCGCGGAGACCGGAACGCTCGTGCTCACCGGCGCCCCGAGCGAAGGCCGGCGCGCGCTCACGCTGATCCCCGACCTGCATGTCTGCGTCGTCGGCGAGGAGCAGGTCGTCGAGCTCGTCCCGGAAGCGATGGCGCAGCTGGGCGACCGCGTCCGTTCAGAGCGCGCACCGATCACGTTGATCTCCGGGCCCTCGGCCACCTCTGACATCGAGCTCAGCCGAGTGGAAGGCGTGCACGGCCCGCGCACCCTCGTCGTGCTCGTGGTCAAACGGCCGCCGCCGGCGAGCGGGCCGGAAGCTCGCGGCGCCTAAGCGGCGAGGCGGTCGCCGATCCGCTGCGCAACGAGCTCGGGCGCCAGGTCGACGGCACCCTCCCAGTGCAGGCGCTCGAGAAACGTCGAGTCGGAGCGATAGAGCGGCTTGAGGTTGGACCGCGCGGCGAGGCGCAGGTTCAAGACGTAACCCGTTGTCCCCGGCGGCGCCCCGTAGAGCGCGAGATTGAAGCTCTCGAAGCCCATCTCGGCGTACGCCCCGAGCGCCAGCGATAGACCGCGCGCGAGCTCCACGATCAGCTCGTCGTCAAGCTCGCTGGGCGAGGTGACGCCGGCGATGAACGCCCTCAGCTCAGCCGGCGCGATCGGCGCGAAGCTGACGAGCCATTCGATCCGCCCGGTGTCGGCGAGGTAGCGCTCGCCGGCTTGGCGCTCGGCCTCGACGTAGGCCGCGAAGCGCTCCGTCGGGATCTCTGAGAGCAGCCGCTGGAAGGTCGTCGGCTGCGCGTCGACGATGCCCTGGAGGTGGGGATGAAACAGCGAGCTGCCGGCGGGCAGCATGTGATTGGCGTTGACCGAGGCCCAGCGGGCGTCGGGGTCGGCGGCCATCACGGCGCGCGCGAACTGCACCTGGGTCGCCAGGTTGTCGCCCAGCAGCTGCTCGCTGATCGCGCTGAGCGGCAGGTAGTGCAGGCGCGGCGAGTAGACCGACACCGAGCTGTGCGATCCGTAGGCGTGGAGGTTCGGGAAGAGGATCGCCTCGCCACGCGTGATGTGCCCGAAGGCGTCGATCGCCGCCGGCAAACGCGGCGTGAGCTCAGTGATGCGCCCGGGACAGAAGGGACAGTTGGGCTCGCTCTCGCGCGCGAAGGCCGCGAGGTCGAAGTCGTTCGGTGGCATCAGGCCGCGCTCGGGCAGGATGCGCGTCGTGTGCCCGGTCAGCGGGTCGACCCGCACCTCGATCGGCGTGCGCACGAGCTCACCGCCACCCGGCGCCAACATCTCAGCCGTCATGAAGTAACGCTCGAGCTCCATCACGTCACCGCGCCCCCCGGCTCCTGGGGCAGCGAGCCTAGCACCACGATGCGGGTTCTCCGGGCCCGAGCGCAACCACGCGCGGCGCGTCAGAATGCGCGCGATGGACGTGCTCGCGCCAGTGCGCTCGTTTGACCGCTTCCAGCAGCGTCACCGAGTGCTCGCCATCGCCCTTGCGGTGCAGAAGAAGTTTTCCGACGACGGCGCCGGAAATCTCGCGGCGCTGATTGCCTACTACGCCTTTCTGTCGCTGTTTCCGCTGCTGCTGTTGGCCGTCGCGGTCCTCGGCTTCGTGCTGCAGAGCGACCCCAGCGCGCGCACGACGATCCTCAACTCCGGCCTCAAGGAGATCCCGATCATCGGCACCTCGTTCGACCTCGGCCACCTCAAGGGCAGCACGGTTGGCCTCGTCGTCGGCGCCGTCGGCGCACTGGCCGCGGGCCTCGGCGTGACGGTGGTCGTGCAGACGATGTTCAATCAGGTCCACGGCGTAGCCCATCGCTTCCGCCCGAACTTCTTCACGGCGCGGATCCGCGGCCTCGGCCTACTCGCTGTTCTCGGCGTCCTGCAGATCGTCTCGACGGTCGTGACCGGGTTGGTATCGACAGGCTTCGGCGGCGTCGGCCTTGTGATCGCCGGGATCTTGGCCTCGCTCGCCTGCAACCTGCTGCTTTTCTTCGTCGCCTTCCGGCTGCTCACCAGCCCGCGGATCACGACGCATGAGCTCTGGCCGGGGATCATCTTTTCCAGCGTCGGCTGGGAGATCCTCCAGAGCGTCGGTGGGCTCTACGTCAAGCATGTGCTGCGCGGCGCGACCCAGACCTACGGCAGCTTCGCCACCGTGATCGGCCTGCTCGCGTGGCTCTTCCTCGGCGCTCGCCTGGTCGTCTACGCCGCCGAGCTCAATGTCGTGCTTGCGCGCGGTTACTGGCCGCGCAGCCTGATCGACCCGGCGACGCCCGCCGACGACGCCGCGCGTCGCGCGCTGGCCGAGATGGAGGTGCGCAGTCCGCGCGAAAAGATCAGCGTGACCTTCGACCCGCCCGCGCCCGGGCCCGCGTCCGACGAGCCCGCGGCAGATCAGTCCTGACGATTGGGTCTTCGTGAGCGCGACTGGACCGAGCGACGCTGCTGAGTTGATGCCGGACGCGCAGGCGCGCCGGCTGCGTAACGGGATCATCACGCTCGTCGTGCTCGTCGTACTGGCCGTCAGCCTGCTGATCGCCGTGCCGGGCCTGCATGGAGTCGGGCACGTGCTGACGCGGATGACGCCAGGCTGGGTGCTGGCCGCGGTGGCCTTCGAGATCCTCTCCTGTCTCGGCTACGTGTTGATCTTCCTGACCGTCTTTGACCGCGCGCCGATTGTTTTCGGTGCCCGCGTCGCCCTGACCGAGATGGCGTTCGGCGCCGCCGTCTCACTCGGCGGCGCGGGCAGCATCGCGATCGGCGCCTGGCTGCTGCGCGAGCGCGGCCTGCCGATCGGGCACATCGCGCAGCGCTCGGCGGTGCTCTTCCTGCTGACCAGCGCGATCAACGGGATCACGCTGATCCTGTTCGGCACGTTGCTCGGCGTTGGCATCCTCCCCGGCCCCGACAACCCGCTTTTGAGCCTGCTGCCGGCGGGCTTTGGCGTCGTCGTGTTCGCCTTCTTTCTCGTCCTGCCGCGGTTCACCGAGGGGCGGGCGCGGGCGCGCAAGCCCGGACGTGTCGCGACGCTGCTGCTCGGCACCGCCGACACGATCAGGGCAACACGGCGCCTGCTGCTGGCGCCCGACTGGCGGCTGCTCGGAGCGTTCGCTTACCTGTGGTTCGACATCGCCGTGCTGTGGGCGTGCTTTCGCGCGACCGGGCACGAGCCGCCGCTCGCCGTGATCGTGCTCGCCTACCAGATCGGCTACCTGGCGAACGTGTTGCCGATCCCCGGGAACGTCGGCGTACTGGAGGCGAGCTTTGTCGGAATGTTCGTGCTCTACGGCGCCAACGCGACGACGGCGACGGCGGCAGCAGTCGCCTACCACGCGATCGCGCTGTGGATCCCAGCGACCTGGGGAACGATCAGCTTCATCAGGCTGCGGCGCTCGGCACATGAGCCGCTGACATTTCGCGTCTCGCGCGAAGAGCGCAAGCAGGCGCCTCAGGGCGACGACTGAGACGCTGCCTCAGGGCAGTTCGTAGAGCAGGCCGCGCTTGCTGTGGAGCCCAAGCACCGGCGTGATATCTCGCGCGTGGGCGCGGACCCAGATCGCTGCCTGCGAACAGGCCGGCAGGTTGGTGTCCCGCGGTGACGGGCAGCTGCCGTGGATGAAGACGTAGCGGATCTCGCCACGCGTGGCGTCGGTGCGCAACTCGCCGAGCGTGACGAGCGCCTTGGCGTTGATCGAGGTCAGCAGCAGAACCGGGCGCAGACCGCGAATGATCAGTGGTGCGGCGAGCGTCGGCGCGCTCACCGCGACCTCGTAGCGAGCGCTGCCCTGGTGGCTGATGAGGTAGTCCGACAGCGGCGTTACGAGCGTCGCTGAAAGCGTCACCTCAGCCGCCTGAACAGTGCTGTTGTGGAGGATCGAGCGGGCGTCGTCGTCGAGCAGAACCAGAGCGAGCACGCCGGCCAGCAGCACCGCTGCGACGACGCTCGCTGTGCACCAGGACGGCAGGCGGGCAGCGCGGCCGCTGCGGCGCAGTGCGCTGACCGCGCCAACGCAGGCCGCGACCGCGAGCAGCACCACGAGATAGATCCCGGCCCGCGTGATCGTGCCCGTTCCGGCCGCCGACTCGACGACACAGACCAGTAGTGCCGCCGGTAGGACGTAGCGGCGCGAAGGATCACGCCCGCGCCGCGCAAGGACCACCAACGAGACACCAAGTGCGACCGCGATCGAAGGCGTGAACGCCTCGAGATAGCGAGGATGGACGCGGCCGGCGAGGCTGAACAGGGCGTAACCAATGATCAGCCAGCCTGCGACCGCGATGGTCGCGGCGCGCTCGATCACGGCCTCGCGCGGCGCCCCGCGATCGAGGCGGAGGCGGCGACGCAGCGTGGGCGCCAGCGCCAGTGCCCCGAGCAGCAGCGCGGCGAACAATGCCGTGCCAACGAGACCGCCGTAGTCGATCGCGTTGTGCTCGAAGAGGCGCAGCGGGCCGGGCGGCGAAGCGCTCGGCGCGGGCTTTGGGCTCGCGACCGCCGCGGCGTGGGCGACGACGGGCGCGGCGTCAGCGAGCGCCGTTGCCGGCGCCGCCGGGAAGCTCACCGGTTGCGGCGTGTGGCTGATCCGGTCGAGGCCGTTGTAGACGAAGACCGCATTCCAGACGCTGCCGTTGCTCGAGCCGAGCACGTAGGGACGCTCGTGCGCCGGGGTCAGCGAGACGAACACCATCCACGAACAGGCGACCGCCACAAACACCGCGCCGGCGGCGGCCAGCCGCAGCAGCCGCCGACGAACCGCCTCGCCGCGCCAGCACAGCCAAACGAACAGCAGGAACGCCGGCAGCGGCACCAGCGCCTCGAACAGCTTGACGTTGAAATCCAGGCCCAGCAGCACGGCGGCTGCGATCAGCCAGCGCCGCTCACAGCGCTGAGCCGCCACCAGCAACAGCCAGGCGGTGGCGACGAGCAGCGCCATCATCACCGAGTCCATCGTGTCGCTGCGCGCGGCGACGACGCTGAGCGGGAGGATCGCCAGGACGCTGGCGCTGGCGAGCGCCGGGAGGCGGCCGGCGACGCGTCGCACGAGGTCGTAGAGCAGTGGCACCGCGGCCGTGCCGCAGAGCGCCTGGGGGAGCTTCAGCGTCGTCGGCCCGTAGCCCAACAGCTTGACCGAGATCACCTGCAACCAAAGGTCCAGCGGTGGTTTGTCGATCGCGGCACTCGCGCCCGGCTCGAACGCGCCGTAGAGGAAGTTGTGCAGCGACAGCGTCATCGAGCGCACCGCGGCGTCGTAGTACTCGTCGTCCGGCACGTAGCGCAGCCGCACGAGCCGCAGCACGGCCGCGAGCAGGGTGATCGCGATCAGCGCGAGCGTCCAGCGTCGGTCGCGCCCGGCCGCGGCGCCGGCCGGCGCCGCGCTCATCGAATGCCGGGCTGGCTCGCCAGCGGCTCGCCAGCGTGGCGGCCGAACGTCCACTTGCGGTTGATGAAAAACGTGATGCCGACGACAGGCACCGAGAGCAGCGCCTGACCAGCGATCTTGTCCACATGCAGGTGATGGACGAGCACGTAGAGCAGCAGGAGGTTTGCCGCGATCGCGAAGCCCTGCACGACCGCGAATCTGCTGCCCGAGCTAGCGTGCGAGAGGTGGCGGGCGCGGAACGTCCAATGGCGATGGAACATGTAGCTGTTGAGGCCGCCCGCGAGGTAGCCAATGATCAGCGCGAAGAGGTAGAGGACGCCGATCTCGACGCAGACGGTGTAGATCGCGAAGGTCAGCGCGGTGTTGCTGGCGCCAACGATGCCGTACTTGACGAGCTGTCGAAGGATCGGGGCGTCGAGGCGTCGGCGAGGCGGATCGGCGGCCATCGCACACAGGATGACCGACGCGGCGCCGTCGCGCTACGCTCGCCGCGTTTGCGGGCGCTTGATTGCGGCCTGTTAGGGTCAGCGCGACTAGCTGCAAAGGCAGCATTTGCAGGTTAAGCTTTCGTTGGCAGACTGGAACGATGCCAGCGAAGACGACGAGAACGGCGGCAATGGCGGCAGATCCAACGCGCACAATCGGCCTGTTGAGCGTATGCGCTCCGGTCTACGACGAGGAAGATCTTGTCGAGGAGTTCTATGCGCGCGCGACCAGCGCGCTCGCGGCATTCGAGTATGAGCTGATCGTCGTGAACGATGGCTCGGCCGATCGCACGCCCGAGATCCTCGATCGACTCGCCGAGAGCGACCCGCGGCTGCGCGTCGTGCACCTGTCACGCAACTTCGGCCACCAGGCGGCGTTGACCGCCGGTCTCGAGCACGCCCGCGGCGATGCCGTCGCGATGCTCGACGCCGACCTCCAAGATCCGCCTGAGCTGATCAGCGAGATGGTCGAGCGCTGGCAGCAAGGCTCGGACATCGTCTACATGGTGCGCCAGGAACGCGATGGCGAGTCGTGGCTCAAGCTGATCACGGCGCATTGGTTCTACCGCCTGTTTCGCAAGCTGGCGCAAGTCGACCTCGAACCGAATTCGGGCGACTACCGCCTGCTCGACCGCCGCGCGCTCGACGCGCTGCTCTCGATGGGCGAGCGCGACCGCTTTCTGCGCGGCATGACCGTCTGGGTTGGTTTCACGCAGAGCGCGATCAGCTACCGGCGCGATCCGCGCTACGCCGGCGAGACGAAGTACCCGATGCGCAAGATGCTGCGCTTCTCGCTCGACGCGATCGCCTCGTTCTCGCACGTTCCGCTGCAGCTCGCGACCTACCTTGGATTCCTATTCTCGGGCGTTGCGTTTCTCGCGATTCCGATCGTTGTCGCTCTGCGCCTAGCCGGTTCCTACCTGCCGGGATTCGGCTCGATCACGATCGCCGTGTTGATGCTCGGCGGAATTCAGCTGATCGCTATCGGCGTGATTGGCGAGTACGTCGGGCGGATTTATGACGAGGTCAAACGACGCCCGCTGTACATCGTGCGCGAGCAACGCAACGAGCCGATCGCGTTAGGTGAAGCGCGACGCGCGGAGCGCCTTTCGGAGGAGCAGATCTCCGGCTGACGGCGTGCCGGCGCGGTGCCGGCGCAGCGAACGTGCCAACATCACGGGCATGGACGAGCGCCCGGAACGGTTGATGATCGAGACCGACCACCACCGGATCAACGGCTCGGTGACCGACGCGAAGGACGGCCACCGAAGCCGCATCTCCGAAATGCTCGGGGCCTCTGAGCGCGACTTCATCGCACTGACCGACGTGACGATCGAGCCGCTGGACGGCCGCGCGGTGCTGCGCTGCGACTTCCTCGTGCTCGCGCGCCGCAAGATCGTCTTCGCGGTGCCCGTCAGCGACTGATAATCGCGGCCTGCGAGGCGACGTCGAGCTCGAGCGGCGGCGACGCGCCGGCGGGCTCCTCCCACCGCGGCGTGCTGCCGCGCAGCCACGACGCCGCCGCCGTGATGATGAACGCGACGACGGAGAAACGCAGCGCGAGCGTCAGCGCACCGGAGAACGCCGGCGTGATGAGGTGCGGGAAGAAGCTTCTGCTCGAGATCTTCGCGTACTGCGCGTGGCTGAGCGAATGCAGCACTGCCGGCGGAAGGTGCGCGGTGACGGCGTTGGCGCCGAGGAGCGCGGCAAAGAGCGTCGCGACCGGCGAGATGTGGGCCACGCGGATCGCCGCAGCGACCGGCACGCCGTGAGCGATCAGCCCCGACTGCATCGCCTCGGGCAGCTTCCCCGAGAGCCCGATCACCATCAACGAGAAGTAGATCCCGATCGAGAGCACCTGACCGGAGTTCTGGAACGTCGCCGCCATACCCGAGCCGACACCGCGGCGCCACGGCGGCAGGCTGTTCATCACGTTCGCTCGGTTGGGTGAGGCGAACATGCCGTTGCCGATGCCGAACATCAGCAGCAGTAGCGCGAAGGCCGGATAGGGGAAGTCCACAGGCAGCAGCGAGAGCAGCGCCATCGACACCGCCGCGATCAGCGGTCCCGTCACAGCGAACGGCCGTGGCCCGAAGCGATCGGAGAGGATGCCCGAGACCGGGCCGGCGACGAGAAAGCCGGCGATCAGCGGCAGCATCGAAATTCCCGCCCACAGCGGCGTCGAGACGAGGCTGTAACCGTGCAGCGGCAGCCAGACGCCCTGGAGCCAGATCACGAGCATGAACTGGAGGCCACCGCGGCCGATCGCGCCGAGCAGGCTCGCGATGTTGCCGGCGAGGAAGGCGCGGATGCGGAACAGCCGCAGGTCGAACATCGGTTCCGCGACGTGCAGCTCGATGTAGGCAAACACCGCGAGCAGCAGGCAACCGGCGGCGAGCTCGGCGATCACGCGCGGGTTCGTCCAACCCATGTCGTGGTGCCCGAAGGGCTGGATGCCGGTCGCGATTCCGACGAGCACCAAGACCAGCCCGGCAGCGAACGCGAGATTCCCCCACCAGTCGATCCGCGCCGCGCGCCGCTCGGCGAGCTCGCGCAGGTTCTTGTAGGCCCAGACCGTGCCGAACAGGCCGACCGGGACGGAGACAAGGAAGACCAGGCGCCAGGAGATCGGCGCGAGCACGCCCCCGACGACCAGGCCGATCGTCGTGCCGACGATGCCGGCGATGTTGTTGATCCCGAGCGCGAGTCCGCGCTGGTTGGGGGGAAAGGCGTCGGTGAGGATCGCCGCCGAGTTGGCGATCAGCATCGCCGCCCCGAGCGCCTGGAAGACGCGAAACACCATCAGCCAGATCGCTGCCGGCGCGCCGTACATCCAGGTGATGCACAGCGGGATCGAGAACACGGTGAAGACGACGAAGCCGAGGTTGTAGATCCGCACCCGGCCGTAGATGTCGCCAAGCCGGCCGAGGCTCACTACGAGCACCGAGGTGACGATCAGGAAGCCCATCACCAGGCCGAGCAGGTAGACGGTGTTCCCCGGCTGCAGCGGATCGATGTGAATCCCGCGGAAGATGTCGGGCAGCGCGATCAGCACGATCGACGCGTCGATCGTCGCGATCAGCGTCGCGAGCGTCGTGTTCGAGAGCGCGATCCACTTGTAGCGCTCCCGATCAAACGGCCGCTGGGCCACTCCGTTGGCGCCCGGTCCGGCGCCCTTCGCGCTCACACCCGAGCGCTTGTTGCAGGCACAATCACCAGCTTAGCGGACGGCTAGCGGCCGCTTTGCGGCGGCGCGGCGAGCGGGGTCGCGGCGAGCGGCGCGACTGGTAGCGGCGTCGTCGCCCCCGGGCGCAGCCCATCGACCATCAGCGCGAGGTAGCGCCGCCACAGCTCGGGCGCCCGCTCCGCAAAGGGTGCGCAGGTGTTCGTCGCCGCCACGATCAGGATCGCGATGTCGCTGCCGACGATGTCCTCGCGGACCTCGCCGCTGGCCTGGGCGCGCGCGAGCAGCGCGTTCAGCTCCCGCTCGAGAGCGAGCTTCTCGCGCGGCAACTCGCCGCCGACGACCGTGGCGCACGTTGCGCCATCAAAGAACGAGCGATCGGCGGCGAGCACCGTCGCGGCGCTCTCCATCAGCTCGGCGATCGTGGCGAGTCCGGGATCGGGCCGCTCGGCGAGCGCCGTTGCGAGCGCCCGCAACGCCGCCAGGCGATCGGCGAGCACCGCCGCGAGCAGGTCCTCCTTGGTCGCGAAGTGGCGAAACAGCGTTCCCTTGGCGACGCCGGCCCGGCGGGCGATCTCCTCGGCCGGAACGTCGATCCCGTGTTGCGCAAAAGCCTCGGCGGCCGCCGCGAGCAACAGGACGCGGTTGCGCTTGGCATCAACGCGTTGGGCAAGCTCGACGGTGTCGAGCGGGCTCATGCGGCCGACGGGCTCGCTACCACGCCGTCGGCGGCAACCCCCTCGACGTGGCCGCGCCGCAGAAACGTGAGGATCACCACGATCGAGACCACCATGAACCCCGCGGCGACAACAAACGCGATGCGGTAGCCGGCGACCGTTGCCACAGCGACAGCGTGCACCGACGGATGTGAGTTGCCGTCCAGCAGGCCGCTGGTGTGGGTCACAGCGAGGGTTGAGAGGATCGCAAGGCCGAGCGCACCACCGATTTGCTGGGCTGTGTTGAAGAGTCCCGAGGCGAGTCCCGAGTCCTCGTCGACCACGCTCGAGACGCCGATCAGCGTCGCCGGGACGAACGCGATGCCAAGCCCGATGGCCAGCAGGACGAACGACGGCAGCAACGTGCCGGCGTAGGTGCTGTGGACGCTGATACGGACCATCAGCGCCAGCCCGGCAGCAGCGATGGCCATGCCGCCGACCGCCACGGAGCGGATGCCAAAGCGCGGAATCAGCTGCTGCGCGGCGGCGGCGCCGACGGCGATCAGGACCGCCACCGGGAGGAAGGCGAAGCCGGCGCCGATCGGCGTGAAGTGGAGGATGTCCTGGATATAGAGCGTGCCGAAGAAGAAGTTCGCAAACATGCCGGCGGCGAGGAACAGCAGCGCCGCGTCGCCGACGGCGAGTGCCCGGACGCGGAAGATCGACAGTCGCACGAGCGGCGCGCGCGTGCGTGTCTCGATCACCACAAACGCGGCGATCAGCGCGAGGGCCAGACCCCCGAGGCCAAGCGTCTGCAGCGAACCCCAGCCCGCGCTTTGGGTCTCGACGATTGCGTAGATCAGTAGCGCCAGTCCCGCGGTGATGCTCAGGGCGCCGCTGAAGTCGGTGCCGGCGGCACCCTCCCCGCGCGAGTCCGGCACGAAGCGCAACGCGAGCGGGACCGCGAGGATGCCGATCGGCACGTTGACAAAGAAGATCCATGGCCACGACAGCGCCTGGGTGAGGAGGCCGCCGAGCAACAGCCCGACCGCCGCTCCACCGGCCGAGAGTGCGGCCCAGAGGCCGAGCGCCTTGCGTTGATCGTCGGGATCGCTGAAGGTCGTGTTGACGATCGCCAGGCAGGAGGGCGCGACGAGCGCGGCGCCGAGGCCCTGGAGCGCGCGCGAGGCGATCAGCATGGCCGCCGAGGAGGCGAGCCCGTTGAGCAGCGAGGCGAACGAGAAGAGGGCAACGCCGGCGAAAAAGAGGTTGCGCCTGCCGAACAGATCGGCGGCGCGCCCACCGAGGAGGAGGAACCCGCCGAAGGTGAGCGTGTAGGCGTTGACGATCCATTGCAGGTTGCCGTTGCTGATGTGCAGGCTGCGCTGGATCGAGGGCAGCGCGACGTTGACAATCGTCGCGTCGAGGACGACCATCAGCTGCGCGATGCAGACGACGGTGACCGTAAGCCAAGGGTTGTGGACTTTTTGCTGTGTATCGCTCACGAGTCGCTCCAAGTGGCAGGGATCACAATATGACCGGCCGGTCAGGTTACAAGCTAGCAAGCCGTTGGCCGGCCCGGCTACGCGTCTGCCAGCTCGAGCAGCTTCGTAATGGTGTTCCAGTTGCGGGCCGTGGCGGGCACGCCCAGACGCCGATCGGAGAGCAGCTTGGCCAGTGCCGATTGGCCGACGCCGCTCGGGTGCCAGGCATAGATCTCGCGGCCGCTGACGATGACTCGTTCAGGCGCGCGAGCGACGGCCGCGAGCTCAGCTGCGCGCACGGGATCGAGCGCGGCTGAGAGGAAGCTCACCTGGTAGCGCTTGGGATCGCCGGCGATGCCGGCGAGCGGGTTGCGCGCGACGACATCGGCAAGCTCCTCGCGCGAGCGCACGACGACGGCGACGTCGAGGGCGAGACCGGCACGGAGGCGCTGCTCGAGCTCGGCTCCCAGCTGCTGGGCCGCCGAGTCGCTGCTCAGCAGAACGTTGCCGCTCTGCAGGTAGGTCTGCACGTCGCCGTAGCCGGCGGCGGTCAGAAGATCCCGCAGGTCGGCCATCGCGACGCGACGGTTAGGCCCCAGGTTGATTCCGCGCAACAGCGCGATGTGCCGTGCCACATCGCGATTATCTGCCAAGCCCGATCCGACCTCATCGCCGGCCGACCCGCGACGGGTGATTTCTGAGCATCCGACGAGCGACAGGCGTCTCACGCGCTTGGAGCAACAGCCGTAGCGCGTCCTTGACCGAAGCCTCTGCAGGTGGACCGATCGAGATCTGCGTGACGCCTTGGCTATCGGCTTTTGCGCGTCTCCGCAGCCTTCCGTGCCGAGCTCCTCCGATCGGCGGCCGTGCGGCCAGTCTTTGGAGTGCGACCACGCTCCTCGCACTCCGATTCGGACAACTCAACGCAGTGGTGGTGGCGGCGGTCTTGATGTTCTCGAAGGCCTGCGCGCGCTCCCCATCGGAGACATCGATCACCTGATCGAAGCGTGCGATGCGTCACACACGTGCTGCGCATCGGTGAGCGGCTCCTTGCGCTCTCTTGGGAACGCGAAGACGGTGTCCGGCAGACCGGTGCGTTCGCTCAGCTCGCCGGGCTTCTCACGAGGTGTCCAGTTGACTCCCATGCACACTCTCCCTGTTACGCGGTGTTGTCGGCGCTGTCGCCCCCACTGATCTGAAAGGAAGCGATCCCCACGGCACGACCGATCCCGCGAGCGGCGCCGGCGTCGACCGCCACTTGCCCTCCAGCGATCCTTGCCCCGGGCGCAGCGTGACTCATGGCGATCCTCCACGTTTGCCTCACAAACCAGTGGCCTCCTAAACAACAGCGGAGGGGCAGGGATTCGAACCCTGGGTGCGGGGGTCACCCGCACAACGGTTTTCAAGACCGTCGCATTCAACCGCTCTGCCACCCCTCCGAGCGCGACGAGATGATCGCACGCGCGTCCCGCGCTCATCGTGGCGATCGACGGCCCTTTACACTGGGCCGGCCCCGGAGAGGTGGCCGAGTGGCTGAAGGCACTCGCCTGCTAAGCGAGTATGGGGCGAAATCTCCATCGCGGGTTCGAATCCCGCCCTCTCCGTTTGATCGGTCGCTGAGCATCGGCACGGGGCGGGACGTGGTTTCGTGTCGCACGGGATCCGGGATCAGGCGACAGGCAGGTTCGAGACGACTGGATCACGCATAAGGGTTCGCGTAAACAGCATTCACTCGGGCTTCCTGCCGGCCATACTCGACATCCACTGAGGGGGTGTCCAGTCCCCCTCTAGGTCCGTGGTTTGCCCCACCTCGATCAGATGACCGTCGGGATCGCGGATGTAGCAACGGATCTCGTACTGGTGCTGC
>Ga0302324_100002632_pt1 | contig 41159 bp, 43 predicted proteins | sample Palsa_T0_1_FD_201949 | JGI IMG/M metagenome (GOLD analysis project Ga0302324, IMG submission 201949) | Peat permafrost microbial communities from Stordalen Mire near Abisko, Sweden - Palsa_T0_1 | ecosystem: Environmental > Terrestrial > Soil > Palsa > Peat permafrost | place: Sweden: Abisko...
GAAACAATTCCGGCCCGATTTGAAGATCAGCGTCGTGGTGGAAGACAGTTTTGCCGCGGTCTTCACCGGCAATCCCGATGTCGATCAAATCCTCGCGCCCAGTGTCGCCAGCCTGGCCCTTTTGCGGCCGCATCTGGCGCTGAATTTGCACGGCGGCGCCACCAGCGTGCGCCTGATGCTCGCGGCCGCCTCGGGATTGCGCGCCGGGTTCGGACATTTTCGCTTCCAGCCCATGTACAACATCCGCATTCCGCGCGCGCAAGAGATTTTGAAAATGGACCGCAAGGTCCACACCGCCGAACACCTCGCGTCCGCCATGTTTTATCTGGGAGTGCCGCAGTCCCAGATCCCGCGCGCGCGATTGTTTGCCACGCCTTGTTCACGGAGCGGTCCCTACGCCGTATTGCATCCGTTTGCGTCCACCGCCGGCAAGACCTGGCCGCGGGAGAAGTTCCTCGCCGTTGCGCAACACCTGGCGGATCTCGGAATCGAGCCGCTGTTTGTCGCGGGCGCAAACGAAGATCTGTCGGCCTTCGGCGAACACGTTTGCTTTCAGGGCGCGCCGCTGGAAGAAGTAAAATCGTTGCTGGCCGGAGCTGCGCTATTCGTTGGAAACGACAGCGGTCCGGCCCATATCGCCGCGGCGTTCGGCCGGCCCGTAATTGTGCTTTTCGGATCGTCGGACATCGAAAACTGGCATCCCTGGCGCACCGAAAACGCGGTCCTGACGAGTCCGAATGGGATCGACTCAATTGAAGTGTCAGAGGTGGTACAGGCCGTCGACAGCCTCGTCCCACTCCCCACCCCCCACCTCCCACTCCCCCAATGACCGAACTCCGCCGTCTCCTCCGCTTCGTCCGGCCCTATGCGGCGCCGCTGGTGCTCTCGGTAATCTTGATGGCGGTGGTGGGAGCCGCGCAAGGATTCACGGCCAAACTCATCGGCCCGGTGTTCGATCGCGTTCTAAAACCCGATTCGCCGGATTCGCTGGTTCCCCTATTCACCATCCCGCTGTTTCGGCACACCATTTATCTTCAGGATTTTTTGCCCGCCGCCATTCACAACGTCTGGACCATGGTGGCCGTGGCCATCGTCGCCACTTTCCTAATCAAAGGCGTGTGCGATTACTTCGGGAACTATTTCATCAACTATGTCGGCGTCTCGGCCGTCACCGACTTGCGCCAGACCGTCTTCGATAAAGTGCTGCGGCAGGACGCCCACTTCTTCGAATCCAACGCCACCGGGCGCGTGATGTCGTCCATCATGAACGATATCGAAAAGATCCAGGTCGCCACCTCGCACATGCTTGCGGATTGGATGCGTCAGACATTCACGGTGGTCTTCCTGCTGTGCGTGGTCATCCAGCAGGACTGGCGGCTGGCGCTGGTCAGCCTCACGGTGCTGCCGTTTGTGCTGGTGCCGACCTTGCGTATCGGGCGGCGCATCCGCCGGACCACTCGCAGGGCGCAGGATGAGGCAGCCGATCTCAATCAAATTCTTCAAGAGACCATCAGCGGACATCAAGTGGTGAAATCGTTTGGCGCGGAAGACGTAGAATCGAACCGCTTCAGCATGGCGGCCGCCCGCTTCAAATCCAGTAATCTCAGGTACGTCGCTCAGCAGGCGCTCTCTTCGCCGATCATTGAATGCTTCGGCGCCCTCACCATCGTCGGCCTGCTTAGCTATGCGCGCATCCAAATCAAGAGCGGTACGCTGACGGCCGGCGAGTTCACCAGCTTCGTCATCGCTCTCCTGCTGCTCTATGAGCCCGTCAAGCGCCTCACCGGCATTCACAACATCTTCCAGCAGGCTCTGGGCGCTTCGCAAAAAGTGTTTGAATACCTGGATCGCGGCCAGCAAATTGTGGAGAAGCCGCATGCGGTGAAGCTCGCCCGGTTCCAGCACGCCATCGTACTGGATAACGTCGGTTTCCACTATCAAAACGCGCCCAATGGATTCCATCTGAGCGGCGTTCAACTGGAAGTCCGCGCCGGCGAAGTGGTAGCGCTGGTTGGCCCGAGCGGCGCCGGAAAAACCACCATCGCCAATCTGGTTCCGCGTTTTTACGACGTTACCGACGGCGCGATTCGCATCGATGGCAAGGACCTGCGCGATCTGCAGATCGCCTCCCTTCGCAGCCACATCGGCACCGTGGCGCAAGAGACCTTCTTGTTCAACGACACCGTCGCCAATAACATCCGCTACGGACGTCCCAAGGCCAAGGACGACGAGATTCGCCAAGCCGCCCGGAACGCGCTGGCCGAAGAGTTCATCGAGCGGATGACCGAAGGCTACAACACCGTCATCGGCGAACGCGGAACAAAGCTCAGCGGAGGCCAGCGGCAGCGGCTGGCTATCGCCCGGGCGCTGCTCAAGAACGCGCCCATCCTGATTTTGGACGAAGCCACTTCGCATCTGGACAGCGAATCGGAGATTCTGGTGCAACGCGCATTGCATACCCTGATGAGCAACCGGACCGTGATCGTCATCGCCCACCGCCTCTCCACCATCCGCCGCGCCGACAAGATCGTGGTGCTGGACGGAGGCCGTATATCCGAAGTTGGCTCGCACGAGGAATTAATCAACCACGGCGGCATTTACCAACGGCTGCACGAGCTGCAATTCCTGCCGGCCGACTCGCTACTCAACCCATGAACGTTCCCATCCGCAGCATGACCGGCTTCGCCCGGGTCCAGAAGAGCACCGAGCATGGCGACATCGTCGTCAGCCTGAAGAGCGTCAACCATCGCGGCCTGGATCTGCACTTCCACTTGGGCCCCGAACTGGACGCGCTGGAGAACGCCATGCGCGCCGTCATCAAGCGGGCGGTGCTGCGCGGCCACATCGACGTGCGGTGTTCGGCGCTGCGCAGCGCCAACGGATCCAGCGGTCTCAACCTGCCGCTCCTGCGTTCTTATCTCGCTGCTTTCCGCAAAGCGGCCTCTGAAGAAGGCATCGCCAACGCTCAGCCGGACCTGAACCGAATCCTGTTGTTGCCAGGGATGTTCGGCGCTGCCGCCGAAGGCGAGCCCGATGCATCGTCAGAGAGCCTGATCCTCGCGGCCGTCGAGGAAGCGGCCGAAAAACTTAACCAGTTCCGTGCGCGTGAAGGCGCGGAGCTGGTCACGTTCATCCGTGAGCAAAACGCCGCCATTCGCGAGAACGCCGCCGAGATGGCGCAAATCCGCTCGAAAGCCGCCCCCGCATTCCACAAGCGCCTGGTGGAAAAACTTCAGGAGCTGCTGGGCAGCTCGGGTATGGATCCGCAGCGCCTGGCGCAGGAGGCCGCGCTGCTGGCTGACCGCGGCGACATCGGCGAAGAAATCTCGCGCCTCCAGATCCATTCCCGCCAGCTGGATGAGATCCTCAATGCGGGCGGCGAAGTGGGCAAGCGCCTGGATTTCCTGTTGCAGGAGTTGAATCGCGAAACCAACACCATCCTTTCCAAAACCAGCGGAATCGGCGATCTGGGCCTTCGCATCACCGAACTCGCGCTCGCTTCCAAGGCCTCCATCGAAAAGATCCGCGAGCAAGCCCTCAATCTTGAATGAAGACACTGGAATGACGAATCTTGATTGAATCGACGGTCTTCATCATTTCCGCCCCGTCCGGATCGGGCAAATCGACGCTGGTCCACCGGCTGCTCGCCTCGGTCCCCAACCTGGTCTTCTCCATCTCCTACACGACGCGCCAGCCGCGTCCCGTTGAGACTAACGGAGTGGACTATATCTTTATCAGCCGCAAGGACTTCGAGGAACGCCTGGCGCGTGGCGAGTTTCTCGAACATGCCGAGGTTTTCGGCAATTATTACGGGACCAATCGCGAGACTTTCGAGTCGGCCACGCATCAGGGCAAGGACCTGGTACTCGACATAGACGTTCAGGGTGCGAGACAATTGAAAGTAGCGATCCCGCAGGCGATCAGCATTTTTGTGCTACCGCCCTCTAAGGAAGTTCTCGAGCAACGGCTTCGCTCGCGGTCGCAAGACAGCGAGGAAGTGATTCAGCGCCGGCTGCGGGGAGCGGCGGAAGAAGTTCAGAACTACACGCAGTACGATTTTGTTCTGATCAACCGGGATATCGAGGAAGCTTCGGCCCGCTTGGCTTCCATCGTCGAGGCCGAGCGCCAGCGCAAGGCCCGCATGGAAGAGGAAGTACGGCCGATTTTGGAAAGTTTCGAAAAGATCAAGTGAGGTAACCCGTATGGCTGAAAGAATGAGAAACAACGCGATGTACGCGATTCCAGATGATGAAGAGAACAGCACCTATCGCTTCATCATCGTCGCCGCCAAGCGCGCGCGGCAATTGCAAAATGGCGCCCGCCCGTTTCTCCCCACCACGTCGAAGAAGCCGACCGTGACTTCGATGGAAGAAGTCCGCCGCGGGCTGGTGAAGTACACCGACCTCATGCAGGTTGCCGCCGAGGAATTCACGCCTCCAGAATAAACATGAACGTTGCGCTAGGCGTGGGCGGCGGCATCGCCGCTTACAAATCCGCGGAATTGGCTCGGGCCTTGATGGAGCGCGGAATGCGCGTCCAGGTGGTCATGACTCAGGCGGCCCGCGAGTTCATCACTCCTCTTACCTTCGCAAGCCTCACCGGGCGCAAGGTGATCACCGGTCTGTTTTCATCCGAAAGCCCCGAAGAAACCCTGTCGAGTGCGGTTGAGCACATCGCGGTGGCTCAGGAAAACGAAGTCCTTGTGATCGCGCCAGCCACCGCCGATCTGCTGGCGCGTCTGGCGCACGGATTGGCAGACGATTTCTTGACCACCATGTACCTCGCGTTCACTGGACGCGTGGTTCTTGCCCCGGCCATGAACAACAACATGTGGACGCATCCGGCGACCCAGGAAAACATCGCGGTGCTGCGCCAGCGCGGCCACATCATCGTCGAGCCGGAGGAGGGTTTGCTGGCTTGCGGGACCACCGGCCCCGGACGTCTGGCCGAGCCGGACAAAATCGCGGATGTGGTGGCTGGCTTGAGCTTTCACGCGCGCGATCTGGAAGGCGAAACGGTTCTCATCACCGCGGGCCCCACCCAGGAGCCGCTCGATCCCGTCCGCTACATTTCCAATCGCTCCAGCGGCAAGATGGGCTATGCGTTGGCGGAAGCGGCCGCGCAGCGTGGCGCGCGGGTCATCCTGGTTTCCGGACCAGTGCAATTGAGGGAGCCGCATGGCGCGCGCGTGGTGCATGTCCGAACCGCTGGCGAGATGCACGATGCCGTGCTGGAGCATTTGTCCGAGGCCGGCATCATCGTGAAAGCCGCCGCGGTGGCTGATTATCATCTATCGCAGGTGCCGCGGAACAAGATCAAGAAGACGGCCATGCGAATGTCGCTGGATCTCGATCCTACTGTGGACATCCTAGCAGAATTGGGCCGCAAGAAAGGCGATCGGCTGCTGATCGGATTCGCCGCGGAAACCGAGAATCTTGTCGAGAGCGCCCGCCAGAAGCTCCAATCGAAGAACTGCGACATGGTGGTTGCCAATCTCGTAAACCAGGAAGCCACCGGATTCGAATCCGACGAAAATGAAGTGGTGCTGGTACTCAGCACCGGCGAAACCATTCCTCTACCGCGCGCCCCCAAGCGCGAAATTGCCGATCGCATCTTCGACCAGGTCCTCAAACTTCGCTTGGCTCTGCACGCGGCCCGCTAACTCAATCTATGACGAGGGACCAGATCCGCCAGCGCCTGGAGTTCTACCAGGATCTCGGAATTAAGACCGTCTATCGCCGATCCGTTACCAGCCACCAGCCACCAGCCACCGTCCCCGTGTCCATACCGACCTTCGAACCTTCGCAAGATTCCCTACTTCAGATCCTCACCGACATCGGCGATTGCAAGCGCTGTCGGCTGCATGAGGGGCGTAACAAGATCGTTTTCGGATCGGGCAACGAGCAAGCCAGGCTGGTGTTCGTCGGCGAGGGCCCCGGCGCGGATGAAGATCAGCAGGGTCTGCCGTTCGTCGGCCGCGCGGGACAACTGCTCACGCAGATGATCGAAGGCACCGCGGCGAAGGAAGGCATTCCGATCAAGCGCGCCGACGTCTACATTTGCAATGTGGTGAAGTGCCGGCCGCCCGAGAATCGCACGCCGCAGCCGGACGAGATGGAGATCTGCGGGCAATTCCTGTATCGCCAGCTTCTCGCCATACGTCCCAAAGCAATTTGCGTGTTGGGCGGCACTGCGGCAAAAGCTTTGCTCGGCAAGGACGGCGTCACGCGCTTGCGCGGAAAATGGGATCAATGGCGCGACATTCAGGTGATGGTCACCTATCATCCCTCATACCTGCTGCGGCCATACAATCAAAACGCGAAGAAGGAAGCATGGGAGGATCTGAAGAAGGTCCTGCACTATGTTTACGACTAGCCGCGGCCTCTTCATCACCTTCGAAGGGCCCGACGGCAGCGGCAAGAGCACGCAAGCTCGCATGATCGCCCAGCGCCTGCGCGGCGAAGGGAGGCAGGTGCTCGAGAGCGCGGAGCCGGGTGGCACGCCGATCGGCCAACAGATCCGGCGTATTCTTCTCGATCCCGCCAACCGCGAGCTCACGCCCACGACCGAGCTGCTGCTGATGTTCGCCGCGCGCGCGCAGAATGTCGAACAATGGATTCTTCCGGCGCTCGCCGAAGGCAAGATTGTGATCTCGGACCGCTTCACCGATTCGTCGGTTGCGTATCAAGGCGCGGGACGCGGCTTGGGCTGGGAGACCGTGCGCGCACTCGACCGCATCGCGTGCCACGGCTTGGTCCCGGATTTGACATTGTGCATCGATATCGACACCGAAACCGGATTGGCTCGCGCTCTGGCGCGTGGAGGCGCTGAAACAAGGCTCGAGGAACAGGCCATCGAGTTTCACCACAAGGTCCGCGAGGCTTATCACGAACTGGCGCGCCGCGAACCTCAACGCTTCCGCTTGATCGACGGACGCGGCACACCCGACGCAATCGCGGCCAAGGTCTGGACCGAAGTAGCCCCCATGCTCACATGAACTCTACGCGCTCGTTGCGCGCCGAATAGTCAATCAGCTCCTCCAGCCGCTTGATCCGGGTCTCTTCCTTCTTCGCGCTGGCAACCCATCCGGCCGTCATGCGCCGGTAGCCTGGCGGAAACTTCTCGTAATTCGCCCAGGCCGCGCGCTGGAGATTCGATTTCGACCACGGGCTCTTGGGCTTCCTGGGCGAAAACCGGAACGCGTAGCAGCGAGCGAAGTTCTTCGCGAGCCAGCGCCGCCATTCGGCGCGATCCTTCGCAAAGACGGTTTCCATAGCGGTTCACCCTATCAACTTCATCTCGTCAATGCGGTTCACTTCCACCACCATGTCGCCCTTGGCATCTACTTTGAAAGCGGGAGCAAACTTGGCGCCCCAAATCATCTCGTCGTGCCGGTAGGAGTACCGCGAATGGACCACCTGGCTAAACGTGTCATCAAATCCCTGCATCAGAATCAGCAATTCCGCCGATTGTTTGGCCAGATCCTCGCGCGTCTTTCCGTAGAGCGGACTGTCGGAATCGATGGGGTGTACGATGGTCCAAGTCAGCGCGAAGAAATAGACGCCCCGCCGCTCCAGCGGCAGGTCGACGAAACTGCGCCGCAGCTCGCCGTCGCTCGATTCCACGGTCATCAACAGGACGTGGGCTTCCATATTCATGAGCACATTGCGGCGGGCATTGGTGACGCGGAATTGCAAGCTGGTTCCGTCCTGGTAAGGAGCGATGATCGCGTTCTTGCTGTAAACAATGCGCGCCGTGGGCCTGGAAAAGCGCCCATAGAGGAGCCCGGTGGCGATGGCGAACACCATCAAACCGGTGGCGGCTTCGAGCGACGATATAACATTGGCCGAGGCGCCTTCCGGATACACGTTGCCGTACCCAACGGTGGTCAGGGTGTGCACGCTGAAAAAGAACGCGTTCGCAAACGCGCCCATATCGGACTCGAGTCCCTTGAGGTTGTGGATGCCGATCATGAGGTAGAGGCACGCGAAGATCAAATTCACGAATAGGAATGCCGCAAACACAATGAGGAGGAAGCGCGTCCAGGTGGTATCGATCAGCATGAGATAGGGATTGGCGTCGCGCCACCGCAGCCCCTCGCGGCGCACATTGAACGAGCCGTCCGCATTGATGGTCCGGCGCAGCTCGCCGCTGAACTGAGTGGTTAAGCCTGGATCGAAAGATTCCTTCTTCATAATGGGAATGAACTCAGAATAACCCAGGGAGGCAAGCGAGGGAACCGGCGGGATAAGAACGCGCTAGCGCAGCAGGCCCATCTTGTCGAGCGGCCAGTAAATGAAAACGGCTTTGCCGTAGATATAACGCCGCGGGACCATGCCCCATGCCCGGCTGTCGTTCGACGAACTGCGGTGATCGCCGAGCACGAAATACTCGTCCTCCGGAACCTGGCGCGCCGGCATGGAACTCTGATCGCGAAATTCGGGCGGGATATAGCTTTCCACCAGCGCCTGCCCGTTGACGATCACCGTGCCCTGGTCCACTTCCACCCGGTCGCCCGGCATTCCGATCACGCGCTTGATGTAGGACTTCGAGGGATCGCCCGGAAACCAGAAAACCACCGTGTCGCCGCGGTCGATGTTGCCGAAGTGGAAGCGATAAACAAACTTATTGATGAAGATGCGTTCCTGATCGTCGAGGGTGGGCATCATGCTGGTGCCCTCCACCTTCACCGGTTGGTAGATGAACAAGATTACGAAGACGGCCAGGACCACTGAGATCATCAGATCCCGCGCCCAATGCGCCACCGAGCCCAAAAGCGTCCGCTTCACGGGCGCAGGAGCGCCGGCGGCCGCATTTTCTTCGCGAGGCGTTTCTTGCTGGTCCATTTCTTATATAATTTCGATGTGGATTGCCAGCTCCATTTTCACACCGGTTGGGTTACGAAGCAAGCGCTTGGCGTATTGGGCCTGGCTTTGATCGCCTTCGTTACACCCCTATCCGCGGCCGATGCGAGCACATTGCCGGGCGGCACGTTCGCCTCCATCCAAAAACTGCCTGATATGAGCGGCGTATGGGAGATGACTTTTGGCCGGGGAGGATTCGCCCCGCCCCAGCAACCTTCTTTCACCCCCAAGTATGCGGCCATTCTCAAGGCCTTCCAGGACGCGCCAAAGGACTCGCCCATGGCGAACTGCGTCCCACCCGGCATGCCGGGGATCATGGGTCAGCCCTACCCCATTGAAATCCTGTTTACGCCGGGAATGGTGACCGTTATCGCAGAGGCGTTCATGCAGGTGCGGCACATCTACACCGATGGCCGGGGTCATCCCGACGATCCGGATCTAACTTTCAACGGCCACTCCATCGGGCACTGGGAGGATGACACCCTGGTGGTGGATTCGGTCGGCTTCACCACCGATACGTCCCTCGGGATGAACATGGGAACGCGACACAGCGACAAGATGCACATCGTCGAGCGCTTCCATCTGAAAGATCCCAAGACTCTCGAAATCGCCACGGCCATCGACGATCCGGAAGCGCTGGCGAAGCCCTGGACGAGAACGATCACATACGCCCGCCATAGCGATTGGACCCTGGCCGAGTACATCTGCCAGCAGAACAACCGTAACTTCGTGGACGCCGATGGGAAGCCCGGGATCAATCTCAAGCACTAACCAGGGAATCGGAATGAAAATCATATTGGCATTCGCAGTTTTGCTCACGCTTGAATCCGCCATGGCGCACCATTCGTTTGAGATGTTCGACATGACGAAGGTGACGACGATAACCGGGACTATCAAAGACTTTCAGTGGACCAATCCGCACACGTTTACATTCATCGATGTTCCCAACGATAAAGGCGGAGTGGACACCTGGGCCATCGAAGGCATGAGCCCGAATTTTCTGGGCCGGCGCGGCTGGACCAAGCACACCTTGAGCCCCGGCGACAAAGTAACCATCACCATCGCGCCGCTGAAGGATGGACAGAAGGGCGGGACTTTCTTGCGCGCCACTTTGGCGGACGGGCGCGAGATGGTGATGTTCGAAAATCCGCCTCGAGCCCCAGCTAAGTAAAGGAGCTGAATATGGAAATCGATCGTAGAGCATTTTTCGCTGGCCTCGGCGGCGTTTCGGCCGTCGCGCTGATGAGTTCGGAGGCGAAAGCCGACGCCTTGGAACACTTCATGGCGTTCCAGTTGAACGCGGCGGTAGCCAAGAAATTTCCCACGGCCGCGGAGATTGCGGACAAGATCGACACCCGGCCCACGCGGCGCGGAGTCGGCAACCTTTTCGCGTCCTCCACCGGCAACGTGAAAAGGCTTCCGCCCATGCCTGAGGCGCCGACCCTGCTCGATTATTTCCATCTGCGTTTCAACGCGACGTCCAACCATGTCCTGCAGAGCGCCAATCGCGCGATGCAAAATGGGATGTCAGAGGACATCATCCTGGCTTGCCTGCTCCACGACGTGGTGCAGGAATTGATCAAGGTGGACCACGGCTGGTGGGGCGCGCAGATGTTTGAGCCCTACGTCTCGGAGAAAACATCATTCGCCATTCGGTATCATCAGGCGCTGCGCTTCTACGCGGACCACGAAAATGGTTATGAATACCCGGACCTGTACCGCAACTTATTCGGCGAGGATTATAAACCTGAGCCGTATATCGAAGCCACCTACAAAATGGTGCGGAATCACAAGTGGTATTTGGAACCGCGCATGGTCACGGTGAACGACCTGTATGCTTTTGATCCCAACGTGAACCCGAAGGTCGATCAGTTCGTTGACATCATCGGCCGCAATTTCAAACAACCCAAAGAGGGCCTCGGATACGACAACAGTCCGTCCGCGCACATGTGGCGTTCGATCGCGATGCCCGATCACCCGCTTTAGGAAGGAGCTCTCTGGTGAGCGCACTGGAATTGGAATCGCTGTTGACCATGCTTCGGAGCGGAGGCCCCGACCTGGCCGCCCCGCCGCCGCAAGCACGCGAGAATTTCGAGGCGATGCTGGCGGGCATTCCCACGCCCGAGGATGTTACCTTCGAATCCACTACTCTGGGCGGCGTTCCCGCGCGTTGGTCCGCCACTCCCGGTGCGTCGATGGAGCGGGTCTTGTTCTACCTGCACGGCGGCGCCTACCTGCTCGGAAGTTCGCTTGGTTATCGCCCGCTGTTTAGCGCGCTGGCTCGCGCGGCGGGCGCGCGTGGATTGGCGCTCGATTACCGGCTGGCGCCCGAAAACCCTTTTCCAGCGGCGGTGGATGACGCGGTGTCCGCGTACCGCGCGCTGCTCAGCCAAGGGATCGCGCCCGGCTCGATCGCAATTGCGGGCGACTCGGCGGGCGGAGGATTGACCGTGGCTATGCTGGTTGCCGCTCGTGACGCTGGCTTGCCGATGCCCGCCGCGGCAGTGGCCATCTCGCCCTGGGCGGACCTGGAGTGCACCGGAGGGTCGATGTTGAGCAAGGCGGCCGAAGATCCCTCGCTGAACCGCGAAGGATTGCTCGCCATGGCGTCCATCTATCTAAACGGGGTATCGCCTCGCGCCGCGTTGGCGTCGCCACTGTACGCCAATCTGGCCGGGTTGCCGCCGCTGCTGATCCAGGTGGGCTCAGCGGAGGTTCTCTTGGATGATGCCACGCGTCTGGCTGCGCGGGCCGCCGAGGCCGACGTCGCCGTGCAATTGGAAGTTTGGCCGCGCATGCCGCATGTCTGGCACGTCTTCGCCTTTACGCTCAGCGAGGGGCGCGACGCCATCGCCGCGGCCGGTGCTTTCGTCTCCGCGCGATTCCGGAAACATCAGGAAGCCTCGGCCTGAGCGCCGCAGCCTACTTTGCCGCGTTTCTAGCTAACAGCACCGATCCCAGCCCCAGGATCGCGAACGCCATTCCCAAGATCCAATACAAGCTTTCGTAGATGCGCGGGTTCACCTCTTGTACCTGAGGCTGGCCGCTGTCATCGGCCGAGCCCTCCGCCTGCTGGAGCGTGCCGATTCCGTCCACTTCCACTTTGAAATTCGCGCTCTTGATGCGGTAGATGCTGGCTTGCGTCTTCGGCTCCTGGCCGGCAAGTTCCAGGTCGTCGCTTTTTGCCGTGACGCCGGCTGGGACCACCAGGTTCGATGAAGCTTCAGGATGGATTTCCTTATCGGCGAAAGTCATGGGATTCGTGTTCGGCACCGCATAGTTAATGTCGAACCGAGTCTCGCCGGGACGAACCGGATAATCCACCTTGTAAATGTTCGGCTCCTTGGTCTTCAAAGCGGGCCGCTGGATGGGCATTCCTCCGGCGGGGTTGACGGTGACGCTGGCAAGTCCGGTGGCCTCGGGTGGAACGTAGAAACGAACCGAACCGTTGATGGGGTCATAATACGTGAGGCTGGGATCGCCGGTGTAAAGCAGGCCCTCGCTGACGGTCATTTCTTTTTCGCCGGGCTGTAGCACGATGAAGTGCTGCGTCACTTTGGCGGTGCCCGCTTTATTGGTGGACGCGAACACCGGAATTTGAAGGCCGGTGGACGGCATGCCGGGCGGCACCATGCGATTGTACTGGACGCCCTGGAAGACCGCTTGAATCAGGCGCGGGCCCTGCGCGTCGTTGTTGTCGAAGCTGAATTTGCCTTGGGCGTCGGTCTTTGTGGTGCCGAGCGTCTGCATGCCGGCCTGGGTGGGCTGAATCAGCATCACCACGGTGTTCGGCTGAGGCTGGCCGGTGGTCCCGTTCACGATTACGCCATCCACGGCCGCGAAGGCGGGGGCGATCGCCATGAGCAGGCAGAGTGCGGCGCGCATTAGATCATCGCCTTTCCGCATTCGCCGCAGAATTTCATAGGGTGGTCGAACTTCGCGTTGCAGTGCGGACAGGTTTTGCCGTCCGGCTTGGCTTTGGGAGCGGCCTTTTTCGGAGCCGGTGTTTCAATGGGCTGGACGGCATCGATCTCCGCCAGCACTTTGGCTAGCTCGCGCTGCAGATCCAATTTGGTCTTCTGATAATCGGAGTCCGAGCGCTTGCCGAGACGGAATTCGAATTGAAGATCGCGCAGGTTCTCGTAGATTTGCGCCTTGCGCTCCTCCAGGTGCGCGGTGGGTGAGACAGGCGGCGTTTCGGGTACGTCTTGAGAACGCACGAACAGAGTGAACAGAATGGTCCCCATGGCGAGGATAACGGCGGCGGAAAGGACCATCAATCGAGCTTATCCAATTCCCTTTCGATCCGTTCCTTTTCGATCTGGTCGTGATAGCGGGTCAACAGCGGGTCGTCGGGAACTGCGGGAGCGCCCGCAACCACGGCTCCCTTGCGCCTCAGCTTGCGGATCACAAACACGACCAAAATCAGACCCAGGGCGGCGGCGGTGTAAAACGAGAGCGAACCCAGGATGCCGGGAGGCACGACCACCGTATTCGGGCCCATTTCGTTGGCAAACGAAGCCAGAATGGCCTGGTCCGACATTCCGGACTCTTCCATCTTGAGGATCTTCTTCTTGTTCTCCCAGCAGGTGCGGCAAGGATACGGGTCCATGCGGCAAGCCATGTTGGTTTTGCAGCCGCACGGACAGTTCAGACGCGTGGCAATGCGATTGACCGCCGGGCTTTCCAACTCTTCGGCGGATTGAGCGAAACAAACGCCCGCGAATAACGCTAATACCAGAAAACTATTTCGCACTTTACTTCTGAACCGGCGCATGTTTCTGTGCAACTCCGATCACTTGCGTCCGGGCGTAAGACAGACGAACCTTATTCGGGATGAGGCAGACGATGGTTCCGAACGCGAGCACCCAGAATCCGATCCAAATCCAGGAAACCAGCGGGAAAACGTAAGCCTGGATGACGGCGCGCTGGTTGTCCGCCGAGAGACCGGCGAAGTTTACGTAGAGATCCTCATTTAACCTTCTGCGAATGGACACTTCCGAAGTCGGCTGCTGGCTGGCCTTATACAAGCGCCGTTCCGGAAAAAGCTGCCCAAGGGAACTTCCATTCCGCGAGGCTTCGACAGTGAGCCTCTGCCACGCGTAGGTGTCGTTCTCGCCCGAATCGACGTTCACCACGTGCAGATTGTAGTGGCCCAGAGCGAAGCTGCCGCCGGGCCGGACCTCTTTGGTGACGTCCAGATCGAAGGCCGCGCCGGTATAGCCGATGAACATGAACACGATGCCCATATGGACCAGATATCCGCCGTAGCGGCGCGTGTTGCGGTGCGTCAGCTCGATGGCGGCCGGGATCAGCCCGACTCCGTCCTTGGCGCGAATGGCCGAAGCGCCTTTCCAGAACTCGGTGACGATGGTGGCAGTCACAAACATGCAGAGCCCGAACGAAACCAGCGCGAAGGGATGTTCATAGACGCCCAAAAAGGCGAGCGCGATCATGAGCACGGCCGCGGCGATGGTGGGGATAAAGAACGCGCGCCGCAAACTCTCCAGCGAGCTTCTGCGCCAGGCGATCAGCGGACCAATGCCCGTCAGCAGGATCAGCGCCAGCCCAATGGGAACGTTGATCCGATTGAAAAACGGCGCGTCCACGCTGATCTTTTCGCCCGTCACTGCTTCCGAAATTACCGGGAACAGCGTGCCCCACAGCACGGCGAAGCAACTGGCCACCAGGATCAGGTTGTTGAACATGAAACTGGATTCGCGGGACACCACGCTCTCGAGCCGCGCTTCGCTCTTCAAATACTTCAAGCGTTCAAGAATTAGAACTACCGTGGCGGCGATGCCGATGGCGAGGAAAATCACGAAGTATTTGCCAATGGGCGACTGCGCGAAGGCATGCACCGAACTGACCACGCCCGAGCGCGTCAGGAACGTGCCGAAAATGCACAGGAAGAAGGTCCCGGAAATCAGGACCATGTTCCACACCTTCATCATGCCCTTCTTTTCCTGCATCATCACCGAGTGCAGGAAAGCCGTGGCCGTGATCCAGGGCAACAGCGATGCGTTCTCCACCGGGTCCCAGGCCCAATATCCGCCCCAACCGAGCACTGCGTAGGCCCAGCCCTGGCCGAGCAGAATGCCAGCGCTTTGGAACAGCCATGTGACGATGGTCCAGCGCCGCGTGGTGTGAATCCAGGCGTCGCCTGGCTGCTTGGTGATCAGCGAGCCCATCGCAAACGCGAATGGCACCGTGAATCCGACGTAGCCCAGGTAGAGCATGGGCGGATGAATCACCATGGTCCAGTATTGGAGCAGCGGGTTCAGGCCTTGACCCACGCCCTCCACGATGTTGCCGCGGCCGGCTTCCAACACTCGAAAGGGGCTGAGCACGAAGCTGATCAACATCAGGAAAAACGCCTCGGTGATCATGAGCACGGAAGTGACCCACGGCATCATGTCGCGGAACTTGCGCCGGTTCATGAAGACCACGACGGCGGAATAGCTGGCCAATAGCCACGACCACAGCAGCAGCGAGCCTTCCTGCCCGCCCCACCAGGCCGTGAACTTATAGATCTTCGACATCGACGAATCGGTGTGCGCGGCGACGTAGGCCAGCCGGAAATCGCCGGTGAGGAGGGAATAAATCAACAAGCCGGCCGCGACCGTGACCAAAAACCAGACGGAGTAGACCGCGCGTTCAGCGCTGACGGTGAGAAAGGAGTTTTTCTTCAGCTTGCCCACCACCGACGCGATCACCGCGTAAACAGTGAAGCAGAAGGCGAGCAGGATTGAGAGAGCGCCGATATTTTCCATTCGAGCTTTTGGTCCTCGAAACGGAGCGCGAACTGGACTAGCTTCTGGCCTGGTTTATGGCTGGGGTCGCGCCCGTCTTCATTTGTGGCTTGGATTCGTACTTGGAGGCGCATTTCGCCTGCACTTTGCTGGCATGAAACACGCCGTCCTGACCTAACTTTCCGTCGGCCAAAGCCTGCGCGTTGTCCTTGAACGTGTCGGGCAGCGGATCGATCCCGTTGTACACGACCGCGAGCCGAACTGGATCCTGCTGGAGGACGCCCGGGGTTTGGTGCAGGATAAAACTGACCTTGGAGCCGTCGCGCACGATGGAGCCCTGCTGCACGTACCCGTTCACGCGCAACCGCTGGCCCTGGGCGCGGTCGCCCATCTGGGTGACTTCTTTAATTTCCTTGTAGTACGTCTTGCTTTCGTTAACGCCGCCGAGCGCGAGCCACGCCAGAGCGCCGATGATGACCGCGACGACAGCGCCGAACTTCCAGTACGTATTCATTTAGGCTCTCCAATAAACATCGCGCACAACGCAGCGGGCCGCGATTATTTTCTCCGCCCCACGGAGCGCGTCCCGCGCTGTGCGCTCCTGAAACTACCAGTATAGCGCCGTCAGCACGTCACGGAACCTAAGACGAACCGTAGCGGGCATTTCATCCGGGTTTCTAGTAGAGGAGGGAGGGGCGTGGGTGGCTGGTGGTTGGTGGCTGGCCGGGCGAACTCAGGCCGGGTTGAAAAATCGCCGGAAACTGCTGAAGCAGAGGATGTTGCATCCCAGGTGGCGCAAGTGGCCTACTTTTGTGTTTGGTGGTCCTGAAATCCCTTTAATCTTTGGCTGATGGGAAGGTTGAAACGGCACCTTTATGGGCGGAATGTGTTGGGCTTTGGATCAACATGCTGATGGAAGAATAGCGCCCGAGATTATTGCCAGCGAGGATGGTCGGGCGTAGGGCGCTGAGCCAGAAGAGATCAAAGTGGAAATCGCGAAGTGACCGACGCGATGGTGGGATGATGAACGTGTGAGAGGATATGCGACCACTGTCGGCAACGTGGTCTATCAATTCGAAGATCTGAAGACACTGCTGGCCAAAGCGTCGCAGGCGCGTTCGGGAGATGATTTGGCGGGGGTCTCGGCCGCGAGCGCCGAGGAGCGCGTGGCGGCTCAGATGGCCCTGAGCGACCTTCCGCTGAGAACCTTTCTGGCTGAGCAGGTTGTGCCTTATGAATCGGACGAAGTCACGCGGCTCATTGTAGACGGACACGATGCCGGGGCGTTTGCGCCCGTGGCGCACCTAACGGTGGGCGAGTTTCGCGACTGGCTGCTCAGCGGGCAGGCTACCGGCGAGGCTTTGGCCGCGCTCGCGCCGGGTCTGACGCCCGAGATGGCCGCAGGGGTGTCGAAGATCATGCGCCTGCAGGATTTGGTGACGGTGGCCACCAAGATCCGGGTGATTACGCGCTTCCGCAATACCCTTGGCCTGCAAGGACGGCTTTCGACGCGGTTGCAGCCGAATCACCCCACCGACGATCCCAAGGGAATTGCCGCGAGCATCATCGATGGATTGTCGTACGGCAGCGGCGACGCTGTGATGGGCATCAACCCGGTGTCGGACAATTTGAAGAGCGTCGAAACGCTGCTGCGGTTGCTGGATCAAGTGCGCGAGTTGTATGGCATCCCAACACAAAGCTGCGTGCTGGCGCATGTGACAACAACAATGGACGCGATGCGGCGGGGCGCGCCGGTGGACTTGGTGTTTCAATCCATCGCCGGGACCGAGGCGGCGAATGCGTCGTTCGGCGTGAATATCGCGATGCTTCGGGAAGCACGCGATCAGGCGCTGGAGCTGCGGCGGGGCACGGTGGGCGACAACGTGATGTACTTCGAGACCGGCCAGGGCAGCGCGCTATCGTCGAACGCCCATCACGGCGTGGATCAGCAGACGTGCGAAGCGCGCGCTTACGGGCTGGCAAGGCATTTTCAGCCCTTGCTGGTGAACACGGTGGTCGGATTTATCGGCCCGGAGTATCTGTACGACGGCAAGCAGATCCTGCGCGCGGGCTTGGAGGATCATTTCTGCGGCAAGCTGCTGGGACTTCCGATGGGCTGCGACATCTGCTACACGAATCATGCCGAGGCGGATCAGGACGATATGGACGCGCTCCTGACGATGCTGGGCGCGGCCGGCGTCAACTACATCATGGGCGTGCCGGGCGCCGACGACGTGATGCTCAACTATCAAAGCACGTCGTTTCATGACGCGCTGTATTTGCGCAGCGTGTTCGGACTGCGACCCGCGCCGGAGTTTGAAGCCTGGTTGGAGCAAGTGCGGCCGGAGCTGCCGCGGATGGCAAGCTTGCTGCTGGAAGCTGGGGAGAGCCGGATCTAGCCGCGGTGTCGGCGGACCGCTTGCTGACGCGCGCGGCTCAGCAACGGTGTGATGTTACTCGACCGTCGATACCGAGCCGGGCCTCGGCGGCGAAGGAGATGGCGGCCCGAATACCGGACAAATCTGCTCCACGGTCTCTCCAGCCGCAAGTTTGTCCAAGATCAGATCAACGGTGATACGGGTGCCCATCATGATCTTGGGGTCGGAAGTGATCAGGGCTTCTGGCACCGGAGATCTGGACCTACTTTCAGTTTACAGCTTGGGCTAGGTAGAGGCTGAAGTAGATCTATGCTACGGGCGCGCGACTCGAAAGTGCGGGTTTTCGAAAAAGGCCGGGCAACAGGAGATGCCCGAGCGTAGGTGCTACGCTGAGCCAGTCTTGCACGCTGCCGCGCCGTCCGGCTTGCAGTACCTGGTCGAAATAGTGGCACACGCGGCTTAGCCGCGTTACGCGGCTTAGCCGCGTTTCGCGGCTTTTCAGCCGCGTTTTGAGGATGCAGTAGCCGATTGCCCGCGCGTGCGCTACTGCCCTTAATGCTTCCGACCGCCGCGCCAAGATCTTGATCGGCCACGTGGCGCCTTCTCGCCCGATTTGGCAAAAACGCGGCTGAAGCCGCGTCTACCCAAAAACGCGGCTGAAGCCGCGTCTACCCAAAAACGCGGCTGAAGCCGCGTCTACCCAAAAGCGCGGCTGAAAAGCCGCGTGTACCAGGGTATTACGTTTAGCCATTCCACTTTGATGTCACACACCCCTATGCTACAAGCATGAGGCGGCTCGGCGACTACACGATGGCGCGAGTGGACCTGGGCCGCGCGGGCGCCAGTGTTCCCACACGGGCATTGCTTGATTTTCAGCTTGCGCACGCCAAGGCGCGCGATGCGGTCCACTTGCCGCTGGCGGTCAATTCGCTGGTCGTGGAGCTGAAGCGGAAGGGCATCACTTCGACCCCGCTCACTAGCGCGGCGGGCGATCGCGGTGAGTATCTGAAGCGTCCCGACCTGGGGCGGCGCTTAAGCGAGGCGTCGCGCGAACGATTGGCCGTACTGCACGCGGAGTATGATGCCGCATTCGTGATCGCGGATGGACTTTCGGCGCTGGCCGTGCATCGTCACGCCGTGCCGTTGCTGGAACTCTTGCTACGCGATCTCGATTGGCGCGTCGCTCCGGTGGCGATCGTCGAACAGGGCCGCGTCGCAATCGGCGACGAAATCGGCGAACTGTTCGGAGCGCGGTTAATCGTCGTGCTGATCGGCGAACGCCCGGGCTTAAGTTCTCCTGACAGCCTGGGCGCTTATCTTACCTGGCAACCTCGCCCCGGCCGAACGAACGCGGAGCGCAACTGCGTCTCAAACATTCGCGCCGAGGGGCTTGGCTACGAAGCCGCCGCGCACAAACTGCTATTCCTGATGAACGAATCGCGGCGATTGAAATTGTCCGGGGTCCGGTTGAAGGAAGATGCCGCGCCAAGCCTAGGCGGCGACTCGGTGACTCACTCCAAGCTCTTCGGCGATCGCTAATAAACGCGGGTCGACCGTCCACAATTCCAATCCTTCTACGATGGCCGAAGCCAGCAGATGAACGTCGATCCAACCCGCGCCGCGCCCGTGCAGATGCCGATGTTCGACAAAAGTAACAACCTCGGCGTGGGGCACGGTCGCGGCTTGAACCATCAGCTTGTAGTCAGCAAGCAGCTTCTTGCGGCCGCCGCAGTCGCCGATAAGCAATTCGCCGTAGACCAAATCGTGTCCGGCGACTTCATCGAGGCCAAGCAGCCGATCCAGCTCCTCCACGAACGGCGAGCGGTTCGAGAGAACCCGAATCCATACCGAGGTGTCCACCAAGACCATTACGCTACTTGGTGCTTCACCGCCGGCTTTTCTCGCCGCCTAGGTACATCTTGAGCGTCCGGCTCTGTTCCCGCAAGCGCGCGGAGGCGTTGATAAGCGGCGTGCCGGACGAGCGATTCCAAGCCCAACCGCACCGTTTCCGTGTCTGTCGTGGCACCGCAAGCGGCCTTGGCCTGCTCGAAGAGCTGTTGGTCGATGTTGAGGGTCTTTTTCATATGTACGATTATGCCATATGAATATGGTGGAAGTAAAGGTACTAGGGGAGAGTCGATCCGAGAGCATATCCCGTGCCGCGAAGATGCTGATAATAAGCCAGATCCTCGCCGGTCAGCATCTTGGTCAAGAGAATGACCTGGCCGGTGTGCATCGAAAAATGCTCGACAACATGCGCGATGGCTTCGAGCACGGTGACGTCGTGGCCCTGTGGCGTGATGCGTTCGGTGAGCCTGGCGACGGGGACGCCGCGGATGATGGCCACCGCTTCCGCGACCCGCGTTTTCAGAAGTTCGGACAGTTCGGCCGACGCCAGGCCGCCGCGCGCGTCGAACTCCGCATCGCGCTGGCGATTGTCCGGATGGCCGGCGACTCCGGAACCGATCCACTGGCGCACGTTCCCGGAAAGATGCAGCACGAGATTGCCGACCGCGTTTTCGTTTTCGGAATTGCGTGTCCAGATCTGCTCGGGCGTCAGCCGCGCCAGGCAATCCTGGATGCGGCCGTGCAACTGCTCCAGCTTGTCGCCCGAAAACCTCAGGAAAATTTCGTCGGAGGTCACAGGACGGCTCCTTACAGCACCTCTTCGGACCAGTTCTCGAGAATGGACTTGACCTTGCCGGTGAACTGATCAGCGAGCGCACCATCGATCAAGCGGTGATCGAACGTCAGCGCGAGATAGGCGACGGAGCGAATCGCGATCGCGTCGTCCACCACAACGGGAGTTTTTTCCACGGAGCCCAGGCCCAGGATCGCGACCTGTGGCTGATTGATCACTGGCGTCGCGAAAACGCTTCCGAAGCTGCCGAAGTTGGTGATGGAGAATGTCCCGCCCTGCACCTCGTCCGGCTTGAGCTGGCGCGATCGGGCGCGCGTGGAGAGGTCCACGATCGCGCGCTGGAGCCCGACCACGTTCTTTTCGTCGGCACTGCGAATCACCGGCACAATCAGGCCGTTTTCAAGAGCCACCGCGATCCCCAGATTGATTTCGTTGTGATAGATGATGTTGGCGCCTTCGATGGAAGCGTTCACGATCGGGTAGTGGCGAATCGCTTCCGCGGCCGCCTTGGCCACGAACGGCAGAAACGTCAGAGAGTAGCCGTAGCGCTGCTGGAATTCCGCTTTGTTCCGTTCGCGCATCTTCGCGATCTTGGTCATGTCGGTTTTATGGACCGTGGTGACGTGCGCCGAAATGCGCTTGCTCATCACCATGTGCTCGGCGATGCGCTGCCGCATCACGCTCATCGGCTCCACTCGGGCGCGCGGAGCTTCGGCGCGGGGCATGATGGCGGGAGACTGGGCCGTTGGCGCTGGGGGATTGTATACCGTTGGAGTGGAGGGTGCTGTTGTGGCGACGGCGGTCTGCGGAGGTGCACTGGCTTGTGCCATTGTGCGGGCTCCTTGCGCCGACATATACGCTTCAAGATCCTGCTTGGTGATGCGCCCGCCGCCGCCAGTGCCCTTCACCTGGCGAAGATCGATGCCGTACTCGCGCGCCATCTTGCGCACCAGAGGCGAGAGCGGGCCGGCGGGCGATTCAGCTTCCACCGCCGGCGCGGGTTCTTCCACGGGAATCGGATATGGACCAGCGGAGTGTGCCACGGGTTCCGGTATACGCTCTGGAACCGGCGGAGGAGCGGGGGCTTTTGCCGCAGGTGGTGCAGGCGCTGGTTTCGATGCGGGCTGCGTCAGAGGAGCAGCAGGTGCAGCCTTGGCGGCCGCAGGCGCTGGAGCGGATGCCCCGTTGCCCGCGCCTTCTTCGATCCGGCCAACCACCGTGCTGATGGCGACGGTCTTGCCTTCCTCCACCAGCACTTCCTTCAAGACGCCGGCGGCGGGCGACGGGATTTCGGTGTCCACCTTGTCGGTGGAAATTTCGAAGAGCGGCTCGTCGCGATCCACGTGCTCCCCGGGCTTCTTCAGCCATTTGGTCAGGGTGCCCTCCACGATACTTTCGCCCATTTGAGGCATTACTACGTCAGTCATGAATATGTCTCCGTGTATGAAAGGCCCGCTCCCTGACGGTCGCGGCTCGGTTTGTCGCGGTTCGGTTGGTCGCGGTTCGGTTGGTCGCGGCTCGGTTGCCTGTGGAACCGGCGTGCAAAATTTGTCGCCAACGCGGCGAGCACTTCTTCGCGGCTCGAGCCCGATCCCAGTTCCTGCATGGAGGTAACCGGCTTGGTTAGCCCACAAGGAACGATGTACTGAAAGTAGCGTAAATCGGTCGTATGATTCAATGCAAAACCGTGCGAAGTGACCCAGCGGCTGATGTGAATGCCGATTGCAGCCACTTTCTTGCCATCCACCCACACGCCGGTGCAGCCCGTGACTCGCCCGGCGATAATCTCAAATTGCGCGAGCGCATCGATGATGACTTGTTCGATGGCGCGGACATAGGCGCCTACGTCGCGCTTCCATTCTCGCAGATCCAGGATGGGATAGCCGACGATCTGGCCGGGGCCGTGATAGGTGATGTCGCCGCCGCGGTCAGTGGCGTGATAATCGATACCCGCGCTGCGCAGCGCGGCTTCTCCGGCCAAAAGGTTCTCGGCGCGGCCGTTGCGCCCCTGCGTGATGACGTGCGGATGCTCGACGAACAAAAGCTGATCGGGAATCAGACCCTGCTTGCGCCGCTCGACCAAATCTTGTTGGATGGTCAGTGCGTCCCCGTAGCGCATGCGCCCCAGGTCGCGAATGGCTAATCCGGAACCGGGCATGCTGCCCTCAAGCATTGACGGTAAGCCCGTAGACGTTGTTGAAAGCCTCGCCCAGCGCTTCGTAGAGTGTCGGATGCGCGTGGATGGTGCCCATGAGCGTTTCCACCGTGGCTTCGGCCTCCATCGCCAGCACGGCTTCCGACACCAATTCGTAAGCTTCCGGCCCGATGATGTGGACGCCCAGGATCTCGCCGTATTTCTCCTCGGCAACCACCTTGACGAAGCCGTCGTGGCTTCCCAGAATAGTAGCCTTGCTATTGGCGACAAACGGAAACTTTCCGATCTTGACCGCGAAACCTTCCGCGCGCGCTTGCGCTTCGGTGAGACCGACGCTGCCGATGCCGGGCTCCGTATAGGTACATCCCGGAATGCGATTGCGATTGATCGGCTTGGCTGTCTTGCCTGCGATGTGCGCTACGGCCACCATGCCTTCCATGGTCGCAACGTGCGCCAATTGCGGAGTTCCCGCGACAACATCTCCGATCGCGTAAACGCCCGGCTCGCCAGTGAGCTGGTGGGCGTCGACTTTAATGAAGCCGCGATCGAGTTCGACTTTCAGCTTGTCCAGGCCGATGTTTTCGGTGTTAGGCTTGCGGCCCACCGCGACGAGCAGCGTTTCGGCTTCCAAGTCCTCGCGCTTTCCATTCGCCAGCGCAGCGCAAAGCCGGACGCCGTTCTCGGTCCGGGTGATGTTCTCGGCCTTGGCGCCGGTTTCGCAGCGGATGCCGGTTTTCTTGAAATAGCGCTCCAGTTCCTTGGAGATCTCTTCGTCTTCCACCGGAACCAATCGAGGCAACATCTCGAGCAACGTGACTTTGGTCCCGAAGCGATTGAAGATGGAGGCGAACTCGACGCCCACCGCGCCGGCGCCGATGATCAGCATGGTCTTGGGGATAACGGGCAGATCCAGGATTTCGATGTTGGTCAGAATCGCTTTGGCGTCGGGCTCCAAGCCGGGAAGCATGCGCGCTTCCGAGCCAGTGGCAATGATGACATTCTTGGTCTCGAGTGTTTGGGCGCCAGTTTCCGACTTTACTTCCACCTGAATGGGGACATTGCCCGAGCGCGGCAGGATGGTCGCATATCCCTTCACCCAATCGACCTTGTTCTTCTTCATCAGGAACTCGACGCCTTTGGCGTGCTTCGAGACAATCTTGTTCTTGCGATCGAGGACCTTGGCGTAGTCAAGCCGCGGGTTTTCGCATTGGATGCCCTCGTCGGAGGGGTTGACGAAGTGCTCCCAAAGGTCGGCGGTATGGAGCAGGGCTTTGGTCGGGATGCAGCCTACGTGCAAGCAGGTCCCGCCAAGCTTGGGGTCTTTTTCGATAATGGCGGTCTTCAAGCCGAACTGGCCGGCACGCACCGCCGCGGAGTAGCCGCCAGGGCCGCTCCCGATCACGATCAGGTCATAGGTCATTTTATTTTCAGGATAACATCTCGGTTTCGTTGGGCCGGTTTCGCCGGACCGGTTTCAACGAGCGGATTTCGCGCGCCAGCGGCGGGCGAGCGCGGGGATGATGGCGCCTCCGATATTAGCGAGGTTAGCGTCGGGCAATGGCGGGCGTTCGGCGCGTGGATCAACGGAGCGGATCAGCGTGCCCATTAGTCGCGCCAGGGCATGCAGTTTTTCACCGAGTGAGTAGCGCAGCTTGCGGCCATTGGCGCGAACCACCAACACGGTGACATCGTCTTCCGACAGATTTTCGGGATAACGAGTCTCGATTTCGCCGAGCAGCGTTGCGATCAGCTTGTCCGGCTGGACGTCGCCGAGGATGCGCACGATGCGCAGGATCCCATCCTCACCGAGCATTTCGCCATCGGCATCGCGCGATTCAATGAGCGCATCAGTATAGCCGAGCAGGCAGTCGCCCGATTCCAGTTCGACATCGAACTGTTCGTACTCGGCGGCCTCAAAAAGCCCTAGCGGGATGTTGCTGGGCGCGGCACGGCGCATGGGTGTGTTGTTCCCAAGAAAGTCCCATTGGCGCTGCGCGGCGCGATAGAGAAGCGGCCTGGGGTGACCGGCGTTGCAGACGGTGAGGCGGCGGCTGGGCTCGAAAAACGTTGTCACAATCGCGGTGGCGAATGCGCCGGTGCGCGGCAGAACCGCGAACTGCTGATTGAGCAGGCGCACGAACTCGGTTTGATCCAGGCGGTTGACGAAGCGGCGCATCAACGTGCGCAAATCGGCGGCGGTAGCGGCCACCGTGTTTCCGTGTCCCGCAACGTCGGCCAACAGCAAGCGGCTGATGCGGCCGGTGGCGCAACTGGACGCGTAGTAGACGTCGCCGCCGGCGTGCGCTTTGCCATAGGGCTTGCTGTAGACCCAGGCATCCAATCCGCCGAACTCAACGGCTTGCGCGGTGAGCTGGCTGCCGCCCCAAACTTCCATGCATTGCATTTGCTGTTGGTGATCACTCATGCACGCCGAGGACGATTTTGACATATAATCGCCCCGGTGGTTAGAAGATCAAAGGGGAGGCGCGCCTGAAGACTGCTGTCATGAGCTTGTTCATTTCGTACGCAGCCGTGGCGCCTTTGCCGGCGCAATGGTTGAAACTTCCAGACAAGTCAATTCCACGAACCAAGGACGGCAAACTGGATCTGACGGCTCCGGCGCCGCACAAAGCGGATGGCAAGCCGGATCTGTCGGGAATCTGGATCGTGCCCGGGCCGAAGTATTTGCAGAATCTGGCGGCCGACCTGAAGCCAGGAGACGTGCCGATGCAGCCTTGGGCGGCAGCGCTAACGAAAGAGCGCACGAGCGGCGCGCATGCCGCCGAAGAGTCGGATGCGAATTGTTTACCGCAAGGCGTGCCCAAGATTAACGTGACGCCGGTGCCCTTCAAGATCGTTCAAAACCCGGACGAGGTCATCATTCTTTACGAGGCGTTCGGGCTCTATCGGCAGGTGTTCATGGACGGGCGCCAGCTTCCGCAAGATCCGAATCCTACGTGGATGGGTTACTCGGTGGGTAAATGGGATGGGGATGCGTTAGTCGTCGAGACGTCAGGCTTCAACGGCAAGACGTGGCTGGATCAGGCGGGCCATCCGGCGACGGAGGCGCTGCATGTGACGGAACGCTTCCGCCGGCCGGATTTCGGGCACTTGGAGATTCAGGTTACGATCAACGACCCAAAGGCGTACACCAAGCCGTGGACCGTGACGGAGGTTATGCAATTTCTCCCCGATACTGACTTACTCGAATTTGTGTGCAACGAAAATAACCGGGATCTTCCACACTTAGTAAGTCACTAACCTCCCCCAGAGATGAGTGGACGCGATGTCCGCGCCTTGGCGAAGCGATTTGAGCTTCAACCAGACCACAGGTTCAATGACGTATTCGCGGTTGGTGAAGGTGCCGAAGCCGCAATCCGCGCTGGCGATGACGCGCTCGCGGTCGCCGACGACGCTAACCGCTTCTTCCAGGCGGCGCGCGACAACTTCGGGATGTTCGACGATGTTGCTATTGCTCTCGACGACACCAGGCAGAAGCAGCATGTGATCCGGCAGTTTGTTGCGGCGCAGTGCTTCAAGTTCGTGCTGGTGGCGCGGATTGCCAAACTCGATACTGAGCGCGCCGACATGGGCCTGGTAGAGCACGGGCAGGATCAGATCGAGCGCCACATCGTACAGATGCGGGCCGTTCCAGTTGCCCCAGCAGCAATGCAGCCGCACGCGATCGCGCGGAATGCCGTCGATCGCTTGATTGAGCGCAGCCACGTGCATCTCGGCGGCCTTGACGAAATCCTGGTCCGAGAGATCGCGGTAGAACATGGAGCGGTCCATGGCGAGATCGGGCGCATCGATCTGCAACACCAGACCGGCGCGGTGGATGGCGATATATTCGTTGCGCATCTCGCGCGCGAGCGCGGCCAAGTAAGATTGCTCGGAATCGTAGTAGGCGTTCAGCATCGTGGTGGAGATGATGCCGGGCGAAGGCGCGGTCATGAAGGACTCGGCGAAAGCGCCCGCCGCTTGGGCATTTTTCTGAAAGCGATCGATCTCCTGAGTGATCGCGGATGAATCGAGATAATGCAGCTCGGCCTGCGCCTCGGGAGCGTTTTGCATCCGGCTGGGCTTGGGGAAACGGCGCATCAGGTCGTGGACCAGCGCGGGGAATTCTTCGAAATCGCGGCCGCGCCGGCGCTTTGATTCGCCCGCGAAACCGGACATGCGCCGGGGCACGTAGGTTTGGAAACCGACACGCTGTTGTTCGCCGTCATTGCCGATGTCGATGCCAGCCTCGGCCTGTTTCGCTATGACATGGCGCACGGCGCGATCCATTTCATCGGCCAGTTGCTGCTCGTCGAGGGGCTTGCCTTCCTCGCGGTCAATGAGCATTTCGGAAAGCGCTTCGCTGCGCGGGAGGCTGCCGACGTGGGTAGCCAGGACACGGTCGCGACTGAAGATCATGGTGTAGAGATCAGTCTATGACAACTGCGCGCTGGTGAGCGCTTCGGCGACATCTTTGAGGAACGCGGCGGCTTGCGCGCCATCGACCACGCGATGATCGCTCGATAGCGTCATGGTGAGGATGGGCCGGATACCGATCAGGCCGTTCACCGGGACCACACGATCGGCAATACGCCCGACAGCCAGCACGGCGGCTTGGGGCGGCGTGATGATCGCGGTGAAAGCGTCCACGCCGAACATACCGAGATTGCTGATGGTGAATGTGCCGCCTGTGACGTCGGGTGGATGAAGCCGGCCGGCTCGGGCGCGCTCGGCCAGGTCTTGCCGCTTTGCGCTGATGTCGGCAAGGCTGGCGGTGTCGGCGTTCGGAATCACGGCGCCTACCACGCCGTCCTTTACAGCGATCGCGATGCTGATGTTCACGCTGGGATTGAGATGAATCGCGCTGCCGGTCCAACTAGCGTTCATCTTGGGATGCTTCACTAGCGTGCGCGCAACCAGCGCCACCAGAAGGTCGGTATGAGTAATCGCTTTCCCATGTTTTTCACGAGCAGCAATTAGGCCGCTCGCATCAATTTCGCGAACCAGGAAGAAGTGCGGCGCGGTGGTCCAGCTTTGCGTCGTGCGCTCGGCCATTAAACGCGCGATCGAGCTCAGCGCGGCGGGGGCTGCGGCTTGTGGCGCGGCCTTCTGCGATTCGGCGGCACGCTGCACGTCTTCTCCGCTGATAGTTCCGCCCGGACCGGTTCCAACCACTTTGCTCAGGTCTACGCCGAGATCCTGCGCCATGCGGCGGGCTTTGGGCGAGACCTTCACCTCCGAAGCCACATGCTGACTGGCGGGGGCCGCAGGAACGGCTGCTGACGCGGGACGCGACTTTTCAGTCATGGTTCGCGCGGAGGGAGCCGAACTGGCGGTTTCCACCGGCGGCTGCTCGCCCGGCGCAACGATCCAGGCGATGGTTTGACCCACTGGAACCACGTCGCCCGCGGCTGCTTTCACGCCGGCCAGTACGCCATCGGCCGTCGCTTCGATTTCGAGCACTACTTTGTCTGTTTCGATTTCAGCGAGCGGCTCACCTTTGGCGATCGAGTCGCCTTCTTTCTTGAGCCAAGAAATGATTTTGCCGGTTTCCTGCGCCATTTCAAGCGCGGGCATGACGATGCTGACGGCCATCTAGCGAGAAACCGCCTGTTCGATGCGCGCGCTGGCTTCCACCATTTCGACGATACGTTCGCTCGGCGCGGGGTCGTGCTCGCGCGTGGTCGGCAGCGGGCCATCCACAGTGAAGTAATGCGCGCCGGCGACCAGCAGCTTTTCGGCCGGGAAGCGCGTGATGACCTCGTGACCGGTTTCGGTGACCACGATCTCCTCCTCAATGCGCGCGGCGCTCCAGCCGTCTTTCGAGGGCCAGAAGGTTTCGAGCGCGAACACCATGCCGGGCTTGATCTCGTGCGAATGTTCGAGCGAAACCAGGCGGCTGATCACGGGCTTTTCCCAGATGGCGAGGCCGATGCCATGGCCGAACTGCAGCGCGAAAGCCGCTTCTTCATTGGGGAATCCGAACTCCTGCGCCTTGGGCCACACGGACGCGATTTCGCCGGTGGTGCGTCCGGGACGGATGAGCGAGATGGCGGCATCCAAATAATCGCGGCAGCGCGAATACGCATCGATCAGCGCGTGCGATGCGTAACCGATGCTGAAGCAGCGGTAGTAACAAGTTCGATAGCCCATGAACGAATGCAGGATGTCGTAGTACACGGGGTCGCCGGGGCGCAGCACGCGATCGGAGAAGACGTGCGGATGCGGATTGCAGCGCTCGCCGGAGATGGCGTTCACGCCTTCGACGTATTCCGAACCCAGGTCGTACAGGATCTTGTTGACCAAACCGACGGCCTCGTTCTCGCGCATTCCGGGCTTCATCGCGCAATAGAGATCGTGGTAGGCGGCGTCCACCATCATCGCGGAGGTGTTGAGGAGGGAGATCTCGTCCTGCGTTTTGATGATGCGGACGTCGGACATCAGTTGCTGGCCATCCACGACATTGATACCTTCGCGCTGCAGGGCAAATAAAATCGGGGGCTCGACGACATCGATGCCGACTGGCTCTTTGTGCAGGCCGCGCATCTCGAGCTCAATCTTGATCTTCTTAGCCACATCTTCGGCGCGCCCCATTTCGGGTGACATTGCGCCCCGCAAAAGTGAAATGCCCGGGCGCGACCGCTCGCCGAGCCAGGGGCAGTTGAGTTGATGATGCTTGGCGGCGGAGCCGAAGTCCCAGAGAATCGGCTCGTCATTCTGCGGCAGCAACGTAAAGCGGCTGATCTTGTCCTGCGCCCAAGTGCCGATGTGCGTCGCGGTGATGTAGCGCACGTTGTTCATGTCGAAGCAGAGCAAAGCCCCGATTTCCGATTTTTCGAGCAGCGCCTTGACGCGCGCCAGGCGCTCCCGGCGCAAGCGATCCATATCGACGCGCTGCTCCCAATCGACTGCCATGGTTCCGTGAGTTTTCAGTGCCATTTCATGTCTCCTTAAACAATTCCACCGGTTTCCCGTGCGGTGTGTGCCGGTACGCGTCAGCCCAGGCCTGCTTGCGCTCCAGGAGCGCTGCTTCATTTACCAACCCCTTGGCCGTCACCAGGCGTTCCAAGGCCGCTAACCAATGCTCGTAGTATCCGCGTGCCGCTTCAGTCTTCAATTCGCCGGCCAGCGCGGCGGACCATTCTTTCCACGTGAAATAGCCTTGTTCCGACAGCCTGACAGCGAGAGCAAACGCCTGAGCCTGCCAGGGCTCGGCGAAGATGGGATCTCGTTCGCGCTCGGTGTGCGATATGGAATCAGGCTGCGTCAAGGTAATCGTCCCAAAGATCGATGTAAACTGCGTCACGCGGCGAGGCTTGATCGCCCCAAAGCTCGCGGGCGGCGAAACGAACCGAATAGACGTGCTGCGGATTCTCGCCGAGCGAATGAGCGGACGTGTCGGGAAATACATAGACGCCGTGATCCCGGTGGATGGTTCCTTGTTTGTCGCGGGCGTAGCGCGGCAGGCGCGTGTGTCCCGTTGGATTGATATTGCGCGTGCGGACAGGCTGGCCGGCATGGAAGCGCGGAGCAACCGCCACGTCGCGGCTGGCGAGCGCGCCGCTACGGAGCATCGCGTGCACTTTGTCGGCAGTGAGCGGCGGAGTGGCCCTGACCGAGCCCGGCGCGGGCTTTCCGCTTTCGACCTCGGCGCGAGTGACCAAACCGCTCTCGATCAAACGCTCGGCGAGTGCACTGAACCATTTCTGGTAGTAGCTCATGCGCAGGTAATCGGATGGCGGGAGCAGCTCACCCTGGTATCGGAAAGCGTCCAGGCTCCACTTGCGCCAGGCCCCGGCGGCGAGGTTCAGCGCGAAAGTCCGCCCTTCCCAAGGTGCGTGAAACACGGGCTCGTTCGGCTCGCGTTCGACGGGGCCCATGCCGTGCATGCCGCCCATATCATGCACGCTGTTCACGCCGATGCTCCTCGCGACGGAGACGCCACTTTCGCCACGCCGATCATGCTGTCGCGCGAGACCAGCCCGGCCAGCGCCGTCTCGTCAAGCTTCTCACTTCCGGCGGGGCGCTCCGGAAGGACCAAGTAGCGCAGTTCAGCCGTGCTGTCCCAGACGCGCACTTCCGTTTCGTCAGCCAATTCGAGTCCAAACTCGCGCAACACACCGCGCGGATCGATGACGGCGCGCGAACGATACGGCGCCGATTTGTACCACACCGGCGGCAGCCCCAGAACCGACCAGGGATAACAGGAGCACAGGGTGCAAACGATGAGATTGTGCACCTGGGGCGTGTTCTCCACCACGACCATGTGCTCGCCTTGCGCTCCGCCGTAGCCGAGTTCCGCGATCGCGGCCGTGGCGTCCGTGAGCAGGCGCTGCTTGTAGACTGGATCGACCCAGGCTCGTGCCACCACGCGCGCGCCGTTACGCGGGCCGACCTTGTGTTCGTATTTGTCGATCAGCGCGTCCAGGGCCGCCGGATCGACCAGCCCTTTTTCTGTCAGCAACGATTCGAGCGCCTTGACGCGCAACGTGAGATCCGAAGGGACCGCTTGATGATCGTGATCGTGGCCGTGTGCGGTGCTCATTCGACCTTAACTTACGCCGCAAAGCACGCGGGCCGCTTCCGCAACCGTCTTCTCGGTGGGAACCGTCACATCTTCGAGCGGCGGCGAGAACGGAATGGGAACGTGCATCGCGCCCATGCGCTTGACCGGCGCTTCAAGATCGAAGAACGCATTTTCCTGGATGACCGCGGCGAGCTCGGCGGTGACGCCATAGCGCCCATAGCCTTCGTCAACCACGATCACGCGAGAAGTCTTCTTGGCCGATTCGATCAGAGTCTTCTCGTCCAGCGGCCAAAGCGTGCGTGGATCCACGACTTCGGCGCTGACGCCGCTTTCTTCCAGCAGACTCGCGGCTCCGAGCGCCACCTGCACCATGCTGCTAGTGGCGATGATCGTAACATCGCTGCCTTCGCGCTTGATGTCGGCGACGCCCAAGGGAATGGTGTATTCTTCCTCAGGCACAGGACCCTTCAGCCGGTACATCATCTTGTCTTCAAAAAACACCACGGGGTTGTCGTCGCGGATGGCCGACTTCAACAGGCCCTTGGCGTCATACGGCGTCGAAGGCATCACGATCTTAAGTCCGGGAATGTGGCAAAACCAAGCGTGCAACGATTGCGAGTGTTGCGCGGCCGAGCGCCGGGTGGCGCCCAGCGTGGTTCGCATGACCAGCGGCGCTTTCCATTTGCCGCCCGACATGTAATGGATTTTGGCGGCCTGGTTCACCATCTGGTCCATGGTGAGCCCGATGAAATCGCCAAACATGATGTCGATTACTGGACGCATGCCGGTCATCGCGGCGCCCACGGCGACGCCGGTGAAACCCGCTTCCGAGATCGGGGTATCGAGCACGCGCTTTGCGCCGAACTCCTCCACCAGGCCGGTTAGGACCTTGAAAGGATGTCCGGCTTCGGCGATATCTTCGCCGAGAATAAAGACGCGCGGGTCGCGGCGCATCTCTTCAGCGAGCGCTTCACGGATGGCTTGCGCCAGCGTCAGTTCGCGAACTGCCGTTGCGGTTTCAAGCCCGCCTTTCTCAAGCGTAGACATCTTGATCCACCTCGTCGATGCCGGGATAAGGAGCTGCCAAAGCGAAATCGACGGCGCTGTCGATCTCGACTTTGACTTCGCCGTGCAGCTTGTCGAGCGCGGCGCGATCGGCCAGACCCTGCGACACCAGCCACTCGCCCATGATCCGAATGGGATCGCGCTCGGTCTTCCATTGCTGCTCTTCTTGCTTGGAGCGGTAATATTCGCGGCTGACATCGCCGACGTGATGCCCGTGGTAACGGTAAGTGTTCACCAGCAACAGCGAGGGGCCGTCGCCAGCGCGCGCGCGCTCCACCAGCTTCTTTGCAGTGGCGTAGACCGCGCGTACGTCCTGGCCGTCCACGGCTTCCGAAGGCACTCCAAAAGCCGGACCGCGCGCGAGAATATCGCCAGCCGTGGTTTCCGAAAAATGGGTGTACTCGTTGTACATATTGTTTTCGCAAACGTAGATCACCGGGAGCTTCCACAGCGCGGCCATGTTCATCACCTCGTACAACACGCCTTGGCCGAGCGCGCCTTCGCCGAAAAAGCACACCGCCACTTGCCCCGTGCCCAGACGTTGCGCCGAAAATGCGGCGCCGGTGGCGATGCCGGTGCTTCCGCCGACAATCGCGTTGGCTCCGAGATTGCCCGTGGCTGGGTCAGCGATGTGCATCGATCCACCTTTGCCCTTGCAATAGCCCGCTTCCTTGCCGAGCAGCTCGGCGAACATGAGGTCCACCGACGCGCCTTTCGCCAGGCAATGGCCGTGGCCGCGATGCGTGCTGGTGATGTAATCGTCGGTGCGCAACGCTTCGCAGACGCCCACGGCGACAGCCTCCTCGCCTATATAAAGGTGCGCGAGTCCAGGCATCAGCGCGCGCGTGTACAGATCGTTGACTTGCTCTTCAAACAGCCGGATCATCAGCATGCGCCGGTACATGTGCAGATACAAGTCGGCGCCGGTTCGCGAATCGGGCCTCGAATCAGGTTTAGACGGATTAACGGCGGTGGTCATTTTGAAACTCCAGACATTCTTGCCAGTACCTCAAATACTACTGCGAAATCCTGCTCCACGTAGCCCATGGCGCGCGCGGCGGTGAGGAACTCGTTGGCGGTAGCCGTGGTGGGCAAGGGGACGTCGGCTTTGCGGCCCAGCTCAAGCGCCAGCAGCATATCCTTCTGCATCATGTTTACGTTGAACCAAGCCTCCTCAGGCATTTTAAGCACAAACGGGCCGCGATATTGAACCATGGGGGACGCGATGGCGCTGTGGGCGAGGACGTCGACGGCAGTCTCGCGCGCGATTCCGTTTTTCTCGGCGAGCAGCACCGCTTCCGAAAATGCGAGCATTTGCACCGCGAGGTTCAAGTTGATCGCGATCTTCATCACCAGCGCCAAACCGTTTTCGCCGACGTGCGTGACTTTGGGGCCCAGATCGAGCAGCAACGGCTTCGCGCGCTCGAAGCTTTCCGCGCGGCCTCCCACCATGATGGAGAGTTTGCCTTGCTCGAGCGTGAGGACGCTTCCCGAGACGGGCGCGTCCAGCAGGTCCGCGCCTTTTTCTCTCACGCGGGCGGCCAAGGCCTTGCCGATCTCGGGACTGACCGTGCTCATGTCGATCCAGATTTTCCCGCTGCCGAGACCGGCGATGACTCCATTGTCGCCGCCGGCGATTTCTTCCAGGGCAGCGGAATTGGTCACCATCGAGAGCGTAACGTCAGCCCCCGCGGCAGCGGCGCGAGGCGAATCCGCCCATTTCATTCCGCGATCGATGAGCCACTGTGCTTTCGCACGCGTACGGTTATAGCCGGTAACAGCGTGACCTTTGTCGAGCAGGCGGGCCACCATGCGGCTGCCCATGACGCCGAGTCCGACAAATCCCAAATTGGCCATTCTTATTAGTTTACGAGTTGCCCGGCGACCCTGTATTGCGGGATTTAGTTTGCCGTGAACAGAATCGTGTCATCGGTAGTAGCGAGCCAGCATTTCGGCTACACAGCTGGGCTTCTCCGCTCTTTGACTTTCGATCGTAATCGAGTAGATCACCTCGGTGGCGTCCCCCACATCGCGCATCGACTGCAGAACAAGGCGCGCCCGAATGCGCGCGCCCGCGAGAACCGCCGAGGGGAAACGAACGCGATTCAGCCCGTAATTGATCGCCATGCGTAAGCCGGTGACCTGGATCGATTCCTGCAGAAACTTGGGGATCAGGGAAAGCGTAAGGAACCCGTGCGCGATGGTGGTCCCATAGGGCGACTCCCGTTGCGCGCGCTCGCGGTCTACGTGAATCCACTGATGGTCTTCCGTTGCGTCCGCGAACTGGTCGATGCGTTCCTGCGTAATCTCCAACCATTCGGTGACGGCGATCTCACGTCCCGCCAGTTCCCTGAGTTCCTCCAATGTCGTCACTAGCATGAGGCCATCACCAGTATGAAACCATCACCCCGCTTGACGCGACCGGACGAAATTCCCCCAGTTCAAGTTCTCGCGCAAGCTCTTCTTTAGAATTTTTCCGCCCGGGTTGCGCGGCAGCATTTCCGATCGGATGACGACGTATTGCGGAACCTTGAAGTCCGCCAGGAGTCCCCCGGCGAATTCCAGGAGTTCTTCCGCGTCGAGGCTGCAGCCCGGTTTCGGTACCACCACCGCGCCCACCTTCTCTCCCATCATGCTGTCCGGCACACCCAACACCGCCGCTTCGAACACAGCGGGATGAGCCGACAACGCGTTTTCCACCTCCACGCAGTATACGTTCTCTCCGCCCCGGTTCACCATGTCCTTCTTGCGGTCCACGATCTGAACGAATCCTTCGGCGTCGATGCGCGCCATGTCGCCGGTGTGAAGCCAGCCGTCTACGAAGGTTTCGGCGGTGGCTTCGGGCTTGTTCCAGTAGCCCGGCACAACATTTTGCCCCCGGATCAGCAGCTCGCCCACATCGCCATCCAGGGAGCTTTCCTCCAGCCGAAGGTCGACCACGGGAGCGGGAAAGCCCACCGTCTCCGGCCGCAAACGCGAATACTCATGCGGCAGAGCGGTCGCGAGCGCGGATGTCTCCGTCAAGCCGAATCCATTGCCGACGCGCGCGTTCGGGAAAGTTTCCGTGATGCGCAACACCAGATCGGGCGGGATGGGTGCGCCCCCGTAGCTCAGCCGTTCGATGCGGGAAGTATCGAGTTCGCGAAAATTGGGCTGATTCATGGCCAGCCAATAGACCGCGGGTACGGAAACCAGCGTATCGATCCGTTCTTGAGCGATGGTCTTCAGAAAGGACTGCACTTCAAACGCCGGCATGATGACCGCAGTGGATCCCATGCTTGCGCCTACCAGCAACTGGGCATTGCAGCCCGTGACGTGAAACAGCGGCACTGAAATCAGTGTTCGCATCCCCGAACGCATAGGCACGATCGCCGCGCGCTTGCAGTTCTCCACGTTGGCGAGAAAGTTCTCATGGGTCGTCATGGCCCCTTTCGGGAACCCGGTGGTGCCGCTGGTATAAAAGATGGCGGACACCTTCTTCTCATTCACGTCTTCCACCGCCAACGGGGGACCGTCGGGCAGCGGCTGATCGGGAAGGAACACGAACTTACTGCCGGAGTCGTTCACTACATACTCGACTTCAGACGGACTCAAACGCGTATTTACTGGAACCGCGATCGCGCCAGCCAACTGAATTCCGAAGAATGCCAGACACCAGTTCACTCCGTTTCCGAGGCGGATGGCCACTCGGTCGCCCCGCCTGATCCCGGCTGCCCGAAGCCCGCCAGCCACGCGCGCCGACCGGTCCCATGCCTGGCGATACGTAAGCCGCTCGCCACCCACTTCAACCAAGAACTCCGCATCCGGCATCTGGTCAACGGTCAACCGCAGCATCTCCCCCACGGACCTTGGCAGGTCCTGAAAGCGGGCGATCCCATCGCTCCCGCGAACGATTCCGGATTGGTCGAATGGCTGAATCATGGCTGAGTCGTGGCTGAGTCGGGGGCATCAGTCCGCCGCTACGCTTACTTGATTTCTTGAAGGCTGCCCGTCAATCAGCGATTGAGCAATGCGCTCGCGATGATATGCGGCATCGCCAAATGCAATCTCCGACGCTTTAGCGCGGCGATAGTACAGGTGGGCATCGTTCTCCCAGGTGAACCCCATGCCGCCTTGCACCTGAATGGATTTATTTCCGGCGTCGCGATACGCTTCGCTGGCGTAGGCTTTCGCCACCGAAATGGCGGTGCGCGCGGCGGGATCGTTTTCACCCAACGCCCAGGCCGCGTAGTAGAGCGCCGATCGCGATCCCTCCAACAAAACCAGCATGTCCGCGCACTGGTGTTGCACGGCTTGAAATGCTCCGATAGGTCTGCCGAACTGTTTACGAGTCTTCGCGTAGGCGACGGTCAGATCGAGCAGACTTTGAATGCCGCCCACCATTTCCGCCACCAAGCCCAAGCAGGCCACGTCCAAAGCCGCTTCCAGGGCTTGCCGCGCGCGTTCCCCGCGTGCCAACAAGCTTTCGACCGGCGCCGCGACATTTGTGAACGAAACGCGATAGAGCCGGCGCGTCAGGTCCACGCCCGGCGTCGCCATCTTCTCCAGCCCTGGCGCGTCGCCGGGCACCAGCAACAGCGCAAGTTCACCTTCGATTCGTGCGGCCACCAGGAGAAAATCCGCAATCCCCGCATCGTCGACGAACAACTTTTCACCATTCAACAGGTATCCGGCGCCGGGCGTGGTCTCCAATTGCACGGTGGCTTCCAATTGCACAGCTTCAAAGTCCCATGACGCGCTCCTTTCCAGCAAAGCGAGTGTCGATCGGGCTTCGCCGCGGCAAATCGCGCCCAGGTACTTTCGTTTCTGCTCGTCGCTTCCAGCGTGGTCCAACAGCGTTCCGGCCAACAGCACCGTGCTGATAAAGGGACCCGGCACGAGAGCGCGCCCCATTTCTTCCAACGCGGCGGCCATTTCCACCATGCCGAGCCCGAACCCGTCGTACTTCTCCGGGAAAATGATACCGGTCCAACCCTGCTCGGCGAACTTGGACCATAGCGCGTTGTCGAAAGCCGTTTCCGTCTCCATCAAGCGCCGCACCCCTGCCATGGGGCACTCCGCCGTGAGGAATTGCCGCGCCGAATTCTTGATAGCCTGTTGCGTTTCCGATAATCCGAAGTGCATGCTGTCCTCAATAAGTCGTCTTTAATAACTTTTCGGCAATCCGAGCACGTGTTGCCCTATGATGTTCCGCTGAATCTCCGATGTTCCCGCTTCAATGGTGTTGCCGCGCGCACGCAAGTAAGAATAGGACCACGCGCCGTTGTCGATGGCGAGATCGCTCGCGCCGGTGAGTTGCGCGTACGGCCCCAGAATCTCCTGCGCCGTGGCTTGGAAGCGCTGATTCGCCTCGCTCCAGCCGATCTTCAGGATGGATCCCTCGGGACCCGGCGCGCCGGTCTGAATGATTTTGCTCACGGCCCGCATCTGGTTCAACCGCAGTATCTCGTTTTCCACATAAGCTTGCGCGAGCTTCTGCCGCACCAGCGGCTCATCCGAAGCCCGATGACTGTTCCGGCGCATCTCACGCGAAAGTTCCACCAGCCGGTCAAGCTGCCGCCGCATCGCGATTTGAGCCGAGACCCCCAGCGTCGCCCGCTCATGCGCGAGAGTTCCCAGCGCGACGTTCCAACCGTCCCCCACCGCTCCCAAAACGTTTTCGGCCGGAACGCGCACGTCGCGGAAAAACAGCTCCGTGAATTCCGATTCTCCCGTCAACTGCCGCAGCGGCCGCACCTCGACGCCTGGGCTCCTCATGTCCACCAGCAGATAGGTGAGCCCCTTGTGCTTCTCGGAGCCCGGATCGCTGCGCGTTACCAGAGCGCACCAATCGGCCGCCCAGCCATAGCTGTTCCACACCTTCTGGCCATTCACGACGAAGTGATCGCCATCCAGCAGCGCCTCCGTCCGCAAGCCCGCCAGATCGGAGCCGGCATTCGGTTCCGAAAAGCCCTGGCACCAGATTTCGTCGCCGCTCAAAATATTTGCCAGATAGCGCTTCTTCTGCGCCTCAGTACCGTAGGCGATGATGGTGGGACCGATCAGCGCCAGCCCCAGGATATTCGCCAACGGAGGCGCTCCCGCGGCGGCCATCTCCTGCGTAAAGATGACCTGCTCCATTAAACTCGCGCCGCGTCCGCCGTATTCTTGCGGCCACGCAACCCCAGCCCAACCCGCTTCGTAGACGCGCTTTTGCCATGCGCGCAGAAACTGGAAGCGATCTTCCATGCTGTCGCGCAGGCGATGCGTTTCCCAGTCTTCCGGAACGTTGCTTTGGAGCCAGGCGCGAAGTTGGCCGCGGAACTTTGTTTCTTGAGGATTGAGATTCAGATCCATAGCTTATTTCCTGGTTTATTTGTTGTGTTTCGCGAGCTCGAATTTGGCGACGGCTTCCCGATGCACTTCGTCCGGGCCGTCCGCCAACCGCAGCGTGCGCGAATTCGCCCAGGCCGACGCCAGAGGAAAATCTTGTGAGACGCCAGCGCCGCCGTGCGCCTGGATGGCCCGATCCAGCACCCGTAAAGCGACGTTCGGCGCCACCACCTTGATCATCGCGATCTCTGCCCGCGCCACTTTGTTCCCGACGGTATCCATCAGGTAGGCCGCCTTCAAAGTCAAAAGACGCGCCTGCTCAATTTCCATCCGGGACGTCGCGATATCCGCGCGGATGGTTCCCTGCTCCGCCAGCGTGCGTCCAAAAGCAACCCGCGACTTCACCCGCTCGCACATGGATTCGAGGGCGCGTTCCGCCACGCCGATCAACCGCATGCAGTGATGAATCCGGCCGGGCCCCAGCCGGCCTTGCGCGATTTCAAAACCGCGCCCCTCGCCCAACAGAAGGTTGCCCACCGGCACGCGGACATTCTCAAACAGCACATCGCCGTGGCCATGCGGAGCGTGATCGTATCCGAAGACGGTGAGCATGCGCTTGATCGTTACGCCCGGCGCGTCCATCGGCACCACGATCATGGATTGCTGCTTGTGCTTCGGCGCCTCCGGATCGGTCTTGCCCATGAAGATAGCCACTTTGCAGCGCGGATCGCCGGCGCCGGAACTCCACCACTTGTGTCCGTTGATGATATAGCAACCGGCCTCCCGAACAATGCTGGATTCGATGTTGGTTGCGTCGGAGGATGCGACTTTGGGCTCCGTCATCGCGAAACAGGAGCGAATCTCGCCTTCGAGCAACGGCTTGAGCCACTGCTCTTTCAACTCCGGCGACCCATAACGCTCCAGCACTTCCATGTTCCCGGTGTCGGGCGCCGAGCAGTTGAACACTTCCGGACCTAAAGGCGAGCGGCCCATGATCTCGCACAACGGCGCGTATTCCAGATTCGTCAACCCTGCCCCGTGCTCGCTCGCGGGCAGGAAAAGATTCCAGAGCCCGGCGGCACGAGCTCTCGGCTTTAGCTCTTCGATAACGGGAACCGGTTGCCACCGATCTGGACCCTCACAGTGCTCCTTGTACTTCGCTTCGTTGGGATAAATGTGCTCGTCCATGAAGGCGGTTAAACGCTTCTGAAGATCCATTACCTTCGGCGAGAATTCGAATTCCATCAGTTCCTCACGTCCTTACCGGTAGGTGCGAAGTCCGGGTTCGCCGAGGTGCGGGATGGCATTGAAGGTATGCAGCCGCAATTGTCCGTCCGATAGCCGCATCACCGTGCAGGATGCGTTATGCAGCACGCCCGCCAGGCGTAGGGCCCGCTCGTCGTGAATCTCCATAGCCAGGGCCGCCCATATTCCGATGGGGGTCGCCGAAGTAAACACCACGACATTTGCGTCGCGTTCGGCCGGCTCCAACGTCAGACGGCATGCGGTCACACGTTCGCGAAATGCCTGCCAGGATTCACCGTCATAGGCATGCTGCCCACTCATCCACGCCTCCACCACCTTGGAATCGCACGGCAGCCACCGGCGATTCACACTCGCCTCGGGTTGCTCGGCCGCCGCGCGCGCTTGCGCCACCAGCTCCCGGTACTGCCGCTCGAATTCCGGATCTTCCGCGCACAGCAGCGGCGCCAGCGCCCGATAGACATGCGTCAGGTCGAACTCGTTCCAGCCGGGCTCCCGAACAATTTCCGGGAAGCAGGCGCCCGCTTCACGATAGACGGCCTTTACTTCAGCCGCGGTCTCCTCTTGTCGAACCAACGCTCCGGAATATGCGGCCGCGAAGTGAATTCTCTCGGAGACGAAATACTCACCCAGCCGCCTCGCCTGACACCGCCCCAAATCGGACAGCGCATCGTAGTCCTTGCGAGTGCCCGCCTGACCGTGCCGGACCAGGTAGACGCGGCTCACCGGCGTTCCTCCTCGGGCTTCTTCTCTATGAGTGAAGCCGCCTGCCGGATCAGTCCGCGCACGCGCCGGTCAAATGTGCGAAAGCGCTCATCCTGCGTCTGCCCGCGATGAAAACGATAGTAGATCTGTTGCAAAATCACGGCTAGCTTAAACAACCCGAGAACTTCGTGGTATCGGATGTGAGTAATATCGCGGCCGGTTCGCTGCGCGTATCGATCGAGAAACTGATCGCGCGTATACCAGCCGGGTTGAGAAGTAACGCTAGGCGTCGCCGGATGCGGATCGTCTTCGGCGGCGACGCTGGCCCACGTCCAGTAGCAGATCGTCAGCCCTAGATCGGCTAGCGGATCTCCGATGGTCGTCATTTCCCAGTCGAGCACTGCTTCCACGCGGTCGCCCGTGGGCCGCAACATGACATTGTCCAGCTTGTAATCGTTGTGTACCAGCGTCACTTCAACTGAAGGCGGCAAACAGTC